>Ga0302241_1001162_pt1 | contig 20337 bp, 18 predicted proteins | sample AAG_UR_Arg_MG_FD_193532 | JGI IMG/M metagenome (GOLD analysis project Ga0302241, IMG submission 193532) | Enriched activated sludge microbial communities from anaerobic digester in WTTP, New Holstein, Wisconsin, United States - AAG_UR_Arg | ecosystem: Engineered > Bioreactor > Anaerobic >... | reverse complement strand
TTACACTTAAATATTTAGAACTTCTTGAAGGAGGCAATATACTTTCCACAGAACCAATAGTAGAGCTTCCTTCACCTTTTATATCTTCTTTTATAGAAGAAGAAAATTTACCGGAAGAATTTTTAAAATCCCCTTTCTTATGTCCTGTACGTATCAATTTTTCTGAACCCTTTATTTTTAACATAAATAAAGGACGTTCTTTTTTAGCCTCTGAAGATTACACTACAGGAATGATTTATCTATCTAAAGCTTCCAGGCTATCACCTCCCGATGATTTTCTGGCTAACTGGTCTTATGCCATTTCTCTTTATGAAACCGGACACAGGGAAGAAGCATCCTATCATTATCATATAGCTCTGCAAAAAAAATCTTTATTAAATAAATACCATCTATTCAAAGCTTATTCTTTAAAAACGGGAGGACATATGAGAAAAGCTATAGATGAATTAAAGATGTTAACTGCTCTTGCTCCTGAGTATAAGTATGGCTTTAAATTACTCGGACATATTTATATGATTAGAGAAGAATTTACTAAAGCAATAGACTCTTTCAATTATTCACTTAAATTATTCGAAAATGATATTTATACACATCTTGAAATAATTGATGGGTATATAGCACAGGGTGAAATGCATTCTGCAGAAGAAATCGCTTTAAAGGCAATAAATTTTTGTAAAGAAAATTCGCAAAAAGGAAAGATATATTTTAAACTTGGAGAGATATACCAATTAAAGGATAAAGAAAAAGCAAAAGAATTCTATGAAAAATCTCTTGAACTTCACAAAGACTACTATCCTTCTCTCACTGCTCTGGGTCTATTAGAATTGACAGAAGGCAATAAAGAAGCAGGAAGAAATTTACTTAAAAAATCACTTGAAATAGAAGCCCGAGCTACCTGGATAAGAAAAACCCTGGCAGAACATTACCTTGAGACCGGTGAAGCAGATCTTGCTCTTACAGAGCTTACTGCTATTACAGAACTTTTTCCTGAAGATTCGTATGCATCATCAAAAATTAAAGAGATAAGAAAAAACATAAAACGTGAAAAGTGAAAACACTTTTCACGTTTTACTAGAATTTTAAAATCTCTCCCATAGTTTTTCAGCAAGAAGAGTGGATTTTTGTCTTACAGATTTCTCATCAACTGTTGTCAGTACTCCATCTCTCATAAGTACTTTTCCTCCTACTATGGTAGTATCAACTTTAGCACCTGCTATTCCAAATATTACATGTCCCCAGAAATTACTCACCGTAAGAGGAGTGGGAGGGATATATTTTACAAGTATTATATCAGCACAGGATCCTTCGGTAAGGGTACCGATTTTACACTGGAAGAAACGCTCCACTATAGAAGGATTATTCTTAAGTGCCATTGCAGGGATTTCCGCATAGGCTACTGTAGATTTACTGTTTATAATTTTATGTACCAGATTAGCAGCTCTTATTTCATCAAAAACACTGGCACCGAAGCCATCACTACCGAGACCAAGCATTATACCTTTCTCAAATAATTTCAGAACCTGAGCTGTGCCCACAGCATTATTCATATTGGATTGAGGATTATGAACAGCAATGGTATCAGTATTTTTAAGGATTTCCATTTCTTTTTCATTTATGTGTATACAATGGACTGCTATGGTTTTATGCCCCAGTATTCCAAGTCTTTCAAGACGCTCTATTACTCTTTCACCGTATTTTTCAATACTGTAATCCTGATCTGCTTTATCTTCTGCTACATGGATATGAAAACCGATATCCAGATCTCGAGAAGCTTCCTTACATCTCTTAAGTGTTTCATCAGAGAGAGTAAAAGCTGCATGTAAACCGAAATGGGCTCTCAGGAGTTTATCTCCTTTTATCTTTTCTGCAAAACGAACATTTTCTTCTATACCTTCCATAGCCTTTTCATGACCATCTCTATCGGAAACCTCATAACAGAGTGAACCTCGAAGGCCTGCATACTTCATCGCTTTTGCCATAAGATCAAGACTTCCCGGAATTGCATAGGGACTTGCGTGATGATCTAGAATTGTAGTAGTTCCTGCTTTTATACAGTCTGTAAGACCTACAAGAGCACTGTAGTAGACATCTTCATCTGTAAGAACTTTATCAAGCTTCCACCAGAGACGCTCAAGAATCTGAACGAAATTTTCCGGTGGAGCATCTTTAAGTGATATTCCTCTTGCAAGAGCACTGTAAAGATGGGTGTGGGCATTAATCATACCTGGCATTATGAGCATGTCAGAGGCATCTATAAAATAATCATATTCTTCGGAAAGTAAATCTTTTGTAGATCCAACTTTTTCAATAGAATCACCGGAAATTAAAACTGCTCCATCATTGATTATACCTGTTTTGTCATGAGTTATTACTGTACCTCTGGCTATAAGAATTTTTGACATAATGAAACCTCCTTTTTACTGGTTTTGAAGTGACTTTATTTTATCATAAAAATAGGGAATAGGGAAGATAAAGAAAAACTTACTTGACAACCAAAATTTACGATACTAAAATATACCATAAAATATAATGAGGTAAAAAATGAGAGATATACCAATATGGGGTCGGAGTTATAATTCATATTATAAACATTAAATAAAAACTTATGTTTGATATAGTGAAAGATAAACTTAAAAAATTTAAAGGTCTTATTTCACTGGGCTATAAAGACCTAAATTCTAAAAAGGAATTTTATTATCGAGAAAAAGAAATCTTTCCTGCTGCAAGTATAATAAAAATTCCCATACTGGTAGAATTCTTAAGATGTGTGGAAAAAGGAAATCTTTCTTTTGAACAGAAAATCATTCTTAAAGGAGAAGATAAAGTTGGAGGAGCAGGTATTTTATTTGAACTTCACGAAGGTATGGAACTTACTCTACTGGATCTGGCTAAATTGATGATTGTTATAAGTGATAACACTGCTACAAATATTCTCCTATCCTTTATAGGATTTAATAAGGTAAATAATTTAATGAAGTTATCCGATATGGAATCAAGCTGTTTAAGAAGAAAAATGATGATACCATACCGGCATGAAGAAGAAAATATAACTTCTGTAAAAGACATTGTATTATTTATAGAACAACTTGTCACGGGAAAACTACTTTCACCTTCCTTTACATATAAAGCTATAAAAATATTAAAAAGACAGCAGTATAGAGAAAAAATTCCACTTTATATACCTGAACATATAGAAATTGCAAATAAAACAGGTGAACTTGAAGGTATAAGGCATGATGCGGCAATAATATATCTACCTGAAACTACATATATTCTTGTAATTATGACTGAAAGTAAAAATAAGTTTAAAGCAGATAGAACTATAGCTAAAATCTCAGAACTTATCTATAAAAATTCTTTTAAAGAGTTATGTTCCAACAAATAAAAAGCCACTTCATTATGAGGATCTATATTCAAAACATTATGGCAGTGATTTGAAGCTTCCTTTAAGTTTACAAGAGCCATTCCTATATGTGCTTCAGGGCTATTCGGTAAAATATTTAATGCTTTTTCCAAAGTCTCTCTGGCTTTCTGTAATTCATTTATGGAATAATAAATTAATCCCAGGTATTCATATACATAGGGATATTTTTTCTCTCCTTTTCGTTTAATACATTCTCTAAAGTAAGATATAGCTTCAGGCATATTTCTCTGCCACTTACATATAAGACCTGAATAAAAATAATAAGCAGGTTCCTCTGGATATTTATTATATATTTGATTAAGTATTTCTATAGCATCAGAAAGTCTGTTTTGAGCAATAAATTCCTCTGTTAGCTGTATTAAAATCCCTATATTTTCACTTTTATATAATTCATATTTTAATTTTAAAATTTGAAATCTTCGAAGATCAGGTTCTATTCTAAAGAGGATTTTTTCTTCAGTTTTATGTGCTATATTTTTATATATACACCTGTCAGGAAGATCAGTAGAGTGACTGATAAAAGGCCCAAATAATCTACAGCATATAGGACGAAGTTCGTAAACTTTACATCCATCAGAATAAAAAGGACAGAAAGGTAAAGTTTTGCTTGATATAAAACGTTTAAAATCTAAAATTTTATCCTTTTCCTTTTCCAATCTGGCTTCAAGAAAATCATACTCCAGAATAGATATGGGAGGATAGTTGATAAGTGAGGTACAGCAGTGATCACAACCGATGCAGGTACCTTCTGCATTAATATACTTTTCCTGAAGTTTTTTATAGATATCTTCTAATTCTGAAAAAAAATCTTCCATAATTTATATCCTTTTTCACTGTAACGTTATATCCAGTTCCAGTTTCACACCTCTGTTTATTTCAAATTTCTCTTCTTTAATAAAATAAGTAAAATTATCTGCACTTAAAATATTATTATTAAATCTAGCCACTACATTACCACGGGCCTCACATTTTTCTGTAATAGCATTCCATCTTAAAATTTCTGATTGAAACTCCTGATCATGTCCAATAACCCTTATTATAACACCACCTCTGGCATCAAAATCCTTTGTTACCATATTAAAATCGACTTTAGATGCATTAACCTCCATAAAAGGCTTATCATCTTTATAGATTATACCTTTGCCATTTTTCTTGACCATTACCCTGTCTCCCTGATAATCTATCTCTTCTCCATTGAAGGCCCATTGTTTTTTACCTCCAGAATATCCTTCTAAAGCGATGGTACCAAGAAACGCTTCTGCAGTAGTTTTAACAGTAGTTGTATCACGTTCAAAAAATATTATATCTATCACTAAATAAGAAATATAAAGGCCCATTAGTATTAATAAAGTTAATTTCCATCGGATTATTATTTTTTTAAAAAAAGGTTTTACAATATTTAAAAAAGATTTCATAATATTTTATTTCTATAAAAGTTATATTTTCCCTTTGATTTTTTTAAATGTTTTACACAGGCTCGACCCTCTATTAATAGAGTATAAAGTAATAAACCATTACAAATAATAAAACAGAATAAAGCAAATACATCTCCATAATAAGTATAAAATGTTGTACCAGCATGAGGATATATTGTAGCATAAAGTATCTTCTCTTCATAAATAGGTGTACTATCTATAATTTTACCAGTAGGTTCAATAATACTTGATACACCGGTATTAGCACATCTTACAACAAAAGTACGGTTTTCTACTGCCCTGAAGACTGATATAATATTATGCTGGAATGGAGCTGCACTTCTTTCAAACCACGCATCATTAGTCAGAACAATTATACATTCAGCACCTTTTAACATGCATTTTCTGGATATATCAGGAAAAATAGACTCAAAACATATAACTGTAGAAAATTTTATATAAGGAGTTTTAAATATTACCACTTCCTGTCCTGATGAAAAACGTGATATAGGCTTAATCACTTCTTTCAAAGCAGACATCCTTTCAAGATATTTTCTGCCAGGTAAATATTCGCCGAAGGGTACTAGATGCATTTTATGATATTTTTCCACAAGATTACCTTCAGGAGAAAGCATAAGGGCCGTATTAAAAATCAATCTTGATTCTGGCACCAGGTCAACAGTACCTGTTAAAAGAAAAGTATTTACTTCTTTTAGAAGAGTTCTAATGGAATACATAAGTTCATTGTCCAGAAGTAAAAAAGATGGTATGGCTGTCTCAGGCCACAATACAATATCCGGATGATGTAATGATGCTTCTCGGGTCATAGAAAAATATTTTTTTATTATATCACCCTGATGACGTTTATCCCATTTTATACTTTGATCAATACTGGGTTGTATTATAGCAATTTTAGTCTCTGAATTCCCTTCTATATGAGATGTATTTAATTCAAAAAATCCATAACTGATAGTACTTATAAAAATAACTATTACAATTAAAGTATAAATAATTATCTCTTTTTTATTTTTCAAAGTACCTGATTTAAATCTATCAGGAAAATTAAATGAAAGAATTTCTCTGAATACATTATTGACTGCCACAATAAGAAAACTTACTCCCATAACGCCGGTAATTGATGATATCTGAATAAGCTCTAAAAAATTATACTGTGAATGGCCAAGATTTATCCAGGTAAAACCCATAAATCCACAGGATCTAATCCATTCCATAGATACCCAGATAAAAGGTACTGTACCTGTTATAATATACCTGTGAGATAACTTATCTTTAAGCCAGGACATAACAGCACAGAAGCCTGCTGGATAAAGAGAATAAAAAGCACAATATACAGTCCATCCTATATAACCTCCCGGTAGTACTGTAAGCCAGTAACTTATACCACCCATAAAAATCACCCCAAAAATCCATCCATAAACAAAAGAAGCTCCAGGTTTTTCAGTATAAACTACTTCCATTATTGGTATAAGAGAGATCCAGATGAGCCAGTTAAGATTGTATTCGGGAAAACAGTATGTAAGTAACAGACCTGACAGGATAGAAAAACACAATTTCTTTACTATAATAAATCTCTCCTTTGTATAAGGTGAAAAATATGATATAATTTCTTAGCCATAATATAATCAGGAGGAAATCCAATGATAAAATTAATAAATTTAATTACAGGTTTTTTCATATTACTGTCCCTAATTCTTTTAACTTTATCTTCATCCTTCTTTACCGGAGGATGTGCCAGAGGTCCTTTTCCCACTGAAATACCGACTCAAACGCCAACTATTCCTGCACCTCCAACAAATACACCGGATCCTAATGCCACACCGACACCCACACCAGTTCCTGTTAAAGTTCTTAATATAAATTTTCAAATGAATGGAAATGTTAATATAAACCAGGGTTATTATATATTTGCTTTCAATCAACCACTTCCCGGTCAGACTGTAGCAAATCCTATAACCGTAAATTCTGATTTCTGGACAGATTATATAAGTCTTGGTCCAAATCAGGGTTCCCAGTTTATAAGAAAAGAACGTATAACACCAGGAGATTACACTACTGACTGGAACCCTACAGTTTTTACTTTTACAACAGGAACATTCTCAGGTAAAAATATACAAATCATAGTACCTTTTAATACGTTCGTAAATTCTACTGACCTATATTTTAATATGATCACTACTGATATAAACGGAGTACCCAGAGATGCCATAGGTTTTGGGCTTGGCACCTTTTCCGATAGTTTTAATATTGATGTAAATAAATTAGATACTCCTCAGACAATAACTGATCCTTCCAATGATGTAGTACTAACTCCTTCTCCACCGGAAGGATTTCTTCCAATTTCAACATCCTATGATATCATTTCAGGACAAATTATATTACAGCTTCAGTAATCTTTAAAATTGAAAATTCGGATTTGAAATCTGATTTTGAATGTCCTGAAGTATAGGAAGAATGGGGCCTTCCGGTGAGGCCCCGATTTGAAATGTTTCATAGGGAAAAGCTTTTATAGCAACCTGTAATAAAAATTCATCTCTATATGTCCTGTATGCCAGAGACCATAACCAGCAATGACAATCTTTGGTTATTTTGAAATCCTGGTTACCAAAGGAATTGCTAACAAAATTATATGAACTTGCATATTCAAATCTCCATTCAGGATGTACCTGGAGATCTAAATGAGTATCAAAATTCTGAGCCTGATGATTATTTAAATCATAAGCAAAACCAAAATTAAATATGAGATTATTTCTGGGACGAAAATCAAATCTGGTTATAAGAGTCTGAAAACTTTCATCTGTTATATTATAACCGGTATTCAGGGTAAATCTCCATTTACTTTCATCATAAAGTTCCATCTGGTAAGTAATAGCATGGTATCTTGAGCCTATACCATCAAAGCTGAAAGGAGAATAACCATCAGGTATATTAGAGGTAAAATTTAACTGACTTCTGTAATGATTTGCAAAACTATTACTTAAATTAATATTAGTATTCAATATATATCTGGCTTCACCTGAACCGTAAAATGTCTGATCCAGATAAGAACTAATATTCAGATTATTACCTTCTCCAAGAGTAAAATTTCGATTGTAATTCAGTTTTAGATAACCTCTATACATCTTTGTTTTAGAAGATTGTTCATCAAAATAACCAAAACCAAATGAAGTTGTTATTGGTATATTTATATCACCTATCATTATAGGATTTACGTAGGCAAAATTAACATTGGGTAATTTCTGGGTATAATATTGAATAAAATTAGCTCCAGCATAGTCTACAGTAAAATCCATATTTAATGGCCCCATAGGACTTCTACCTGTTAAGAGAAGTTTAAGCTGATTTCTATCATTTGTATTTGGGCCGCTGTCATTTACCGAGTTAACCTGGAGGTTTGTAGTAAATTTCTGAAAAAAAGTATGATTATGAGTTAAACTAAAAGAAATATTTTGATTCAAACTCGAACCTTTGAAGTATCTTGTACTAAAACTTGTATTAAATTGATCTCCACGATAATTAAGATTAATTGTAGAGTTTATATTTGGATTGGTTACAAGACGTGTGCCCGTACTTTTACTGACGTTAAAGGTATAGTTCATGGTCAACCGATCTGACAGGTTTTGAGCATGGCGAAAACTGAATTGATTATTAACTATATTCTGACTGCTCTGACGAAGATAAGAAAAAGATCCCTGTCCGGTCTGACCTACTCTATAGTTATGAGTAGCACCCCAGCTGACTCCTAACTTACTGGCATAAGAAATATTGGTACTTCCATAATGATTAGTATTTATATAATAATTTATTAGTTGTTTTATAAAAAATCCTTCAAATTGATTATAACCCATTTGAGGAAGAAACTGTTGTCTTTCTCTCTCTTTGAGTGATATAATCATAATGGGAAGCCAGAAAATCTTGTAACCTTTATAATATACACTTACATTTTTAGCTACTAATTTTTCTCCTGGTTCCACATCTATACTTTTTGCAGTCATATTATAATGTTCATGAGGATGATCACGATCACAGGTGGTGAAGTCTCCCATATCTAATAAAAAATTACCTGGTTTTGTAGAAGCTTCTTCACCTCTAAAATATATATAATCATTTACATTATTACCTTTTAACCTGAAATTTTTGGTTTTACCTTTACCTCTAAAAATTATTCCTTCTTTTTTTCTGAGGTTATAAGTCAATAACTCTCCCTGCGCCTGGTCTCCCTGTTCGTTAAGATATACATGTCCAAAAGCTCTTACTATTCTCTCGTGTTTGTTAACTTCTGCCTGATCTGCTTCAATAACAGTTCCTTTATAGGTAATCTTTACATTTCCTTCTGCTACTATCCATCCATCTTCTTCCACAAAAACTTTGTCTGCTTCTAAAGAAGTTTCAGATTTATCTTTAGTATATCCATAACTTATAAAGAACAACCATAGTAAACTAAAAAACAATAAAATCCTGACAACTTTCACAAAATCACCTGTAATTTTAATAATATACAAAAAATGTTTAAATATAAGTGATTTTATAGAATCCCCGCTGTTAATTATTCTGGTTCTTTGAACTTTCTATACAGAAAGCTTCTTCATTTTTAAAATGATTAATTGATAACTCAGTATAATCAGAAATTCTTAATTCATTATCCTTATGTAAGGATGGTGAGCTCTCTTTTATAAATCTACCTGTTATCTTATTTCTAATGAATTTCTTGATCTTATTTATTTTTTCTTTCAAAATAGTTAACAAAAACAAAAGTGATTTTTTATCAAAACTATATTCCACATTAAAAAGAAGTAGAATACCTATTGTACCAACAACAATAACCGGACACCAGGCACCCACTTCAGGCGGGACTATACCATTTCGTGCAAAAGCTCTACCAATAGACATGAGATTATAGTATACAAATATTACTCCGAAACTGTAAGCTATACCCATCATTTTTCCACTTCTCGGTGCCTTTACACTTAAAGGAGCTCCTACCAGAGCAGTTATGAGACTCGCCAGCGGTAAACTGAACTTTATCTGGTAATCTACCTCAAATTCTCTGGTATTTTGTCCACTGGCAACCATTCTATCTATTTGTTTTTTTAATTCTTCTGTTGTCATCTCCTGAGGAGTCTTTTGTCCGGCAAAAAATTCCTTTACATCTATATCTACCTGAAGTTTAAAATCATTAAAATTAGCCTGCCATAATAATCTTCCCTCTTTGTCAAACTTATGAATTGTACCATTGGTGAGGTACCAGCATTTATCATCCCAGGTTGCCTCTTTAGCAGTTATAACTTTGGGAAAATCTCCCTCATTTAAATCAAAAATCATTATATTCTGTAATCTTTTATGTTCTTCATCCACCAGTTGAACATAAAAAGTCTGATTATTAGGTCCTTTTTGAAAAACATTGGATTGGATAAGAGGAACCTGCTGTTTTAATATCATAGAACGAATTATATTCTCAGATCTATGTGAAGCCCATGGAACAACTTTTTCATTTGTTACGAAAGTTATTACACTTAAGAGGATCCCTACAACCAGAAAAGGCACCATAATCCTGGGAAAACTAATACCTATACTTCTTAAAGCTGTTATCTCATTACTTGCCACCATACCACTTATACTTAAAACTGTTCCAAACAATATTGCTACAGGAAATGTTAATACCATAATAGCAGGCATCCTTAAAAGCATCATTCTGGCAATTACCCCAAAAGGTATATTTTTATTTACAATTACATCTGTTAATAAAAACAGTATGTGACTTATCATAAAAACCAGAAAACCAAGTATAGCAAAGAAAAAAGGGCCTGCAAGTTCTTTAATAAGATATTTATCTAATAATTTCATAATATTATTAAACCTAAATACTATTTTTAAAGTCAGGACATAACTTGCCAATAATTTTAATCTAAAAATAATAGTTTTGCAACTATATTAAAGCAAAATTTATGCCATTTTTTTAAAGGAATTATGAATAAAAAAAAGAATTTCTTATATTCAATTCATAAAAACAGGTGATGGAATGAAAAGGATAGGAATAATAGGCGGTACATTTAATCCTTTACATAATGGCCACTTATTTATAGCTGAAGAGATTCGTTTTGCTTTTAACCTTTCTAAAGTTATATTTGTTCCTAATAAGATTCCCCCTCATAAAAATGAAATAATAGAAAATACAGACCATCGCTGGAATATGTTAAACCTGGGAATAAGTTCTAACCAATTTTTTGAGAGTTCGAGAATTGAACTTGACAGAACGAGAATATCTTATTCAGTTGATACAATACGATATTTTTATAATATTTATCAAAATAATCCTTTATTTTTTATAACTGGCTTAGATGCTCTGTTAAATTATTCCTGGCATAATTTCGAAGAAATAATTGAACTTGTAGAAAATTTCATAGCAGTATCAAGACCTGGCTATTCCGGTAAAAGATTCCAGGATAAAATAAAAAAACTCTATCCATTGTGTTTAAATAAAATAATACAATTTGATATTCTTTTACTGGAAATTTCCTCTACAAACATTAGAGAAAGACTGTATAAAGGTAAAAGTATAAAATACCTTGTACCTGAATCTATAGAAAAATATATTTTAGATAATAGACTATATCTTGACAAGAGATAATATAGTATTTATAATAATTAACTATGTTAATAGACCTATACAGTTATAAGTGAATAGTGTAGTTTATGAATTTAAAGATAAATATAACAAAGATAAAAAAAGAAACACAATCTAAAATCTCTGGTGACTATAAAGGTGTTATATATTTTACCCCAGAAGATAATCTTGAAGATTGTAAGGTAGATATTCATTTTAAACTTTCCAATATAGGAAAAGGTATTTATGTCACAGGAAATTTATATTTAAACTTAAAATTATTATGTAGCAGGTGCCTTACTAAATTTGACTATGAAGATCATATTGAACTGGAGGAAGTTTGTGATTACTCTATCAAACAGGAAGACATATATGATAATTACTTTATAGAAGAAGATGTACTGGATTTAAAAGAATTATTACGTCAGAAGATAACACTTTTTTTACCTCTAAAGCCATTATGTAAACCTGAATGTAAAGGACTCTGTTCTATATGTGGAATAGATTTAAATGAAAAGTCCTGTAATTGTGAAACAAAAGAGTTAAATCCTGTATGGGCTAAACTTGCAGAAAAATTTAAAAGTTAATAAAGAAAGGAGAGTAGTTTTAATTATGGCTAATCCTAAATATAAGACTCCCAAATCTAAAACCAGGCGTAGAAGGTCTCATTTAAAACTGACAGTCCCAAAACTCGTAGTTTGCAGCAATAAAGACTGTAAAGAAATGAGGCTTCCTCATCGTGTCTGCCCTGCCTGTGGTACCTATCATGGACGAAACTACAGTTCTTTATTAAAAATTCAATCTTAATCTAAAAAGGAGAGTCACTCTCCTAAATTAAATATAAGGAGATGGAGTATCACGAATTCTAGGATAAGAAAAGTCAGGTCAGTAGGTATAAAAAGTATAGGTCACTATGTCCCGGATAAAATATTGACAAATTTTGATTTGGAAAAAATAGTTGATACATCTGATGAGTGGATAACACTTCGTACGGGTATTAAAGAACGAAGGATAGCCGAAGAGGATATAGCTACATCAGATTTAGCCTACAAAGCAGCAGTTATAGCGCTGAAAGAAGGAGGACTCTCCTCTGACCAGATTGATTATATAATAGTGGCAACAGCTACACCTGATATGTTTTTTCCATCAACTGCCTGTATAGTTCAGGATAAATTAGGAGCCAAAAATGCCGGGGCCTTTGACCTTTCCGCCGGGTGTTCCGGTTTTATATATTCTTTAGTAGTTGGTTCACAGATGATTGCCACAGGTATGTATGAACATATCCTGGTTATAGGAGCAGAAACTCTATCTAAATTTATGGATTGGACTGATAGAAATACCTGTGTCATTTTTGGTGATGGGGCAGGAGCAGTTTTACTGGGCACTGTGGAAGAAGGTAAAGGTTTGATTTCCAGTTGTATGGGTTCCGATGGTTCCGGTGGAGATATGCTTAAATTACCGGCTGGAGGAGCAAAAATGCCTGCTACTACTGAAACTCTAAACAAGAGACTCCATTATATAAAAATGGAAGGGCGAGAAGTTTTTAAATATGCTGTTCGTTATATGTCTGAAGCAGTTGAAAATGCTTTGGAAAAATGTAATCTTACATCTGAAGATATAGATATTTTAATACCACATCAGGCTAATTTACGTATAATACAGTCCATAGGGAAGAGGCTTAAATTAAAAGATGACCAGATTTATATTAATGTAGATAAATATGGCAATACTTCTTCTGCATCTATAATTATTGCTCTGAGTGAACTTGTAGATAATGGCAGGTTAAAAGAGAATGATATAATTGCTATGACAGCTTTTGGTGCAGGTTATACCTGGGCATCTGCTGTACTAAAATGGTAGAATATAGTGTTAGGATGTGATTGAATGAAGAGTGTATGTATTTTCCCGGGGCAGGGATCTCAATATATCGGTATGGGTAAAGAACTCGTTTCTATTTCCCGGGAAGCTGCTCTCATTTTCGAACTGGCAGATAAAATTCTTGGAATAGAGTTGACACGTTTATGCTGGGAAGGACCTGAAGAGGAATTAATAAAAACAATAAATACGCAACCTGCAATAGTGACAACCAGTATAGCCGCCTATTCTATACTTAATGAACAAGGAATAAAGCCTTCCCTAGTTGCAGGCCATAGTGTAGGAGAATATGCTGCTTTAGTAGCAGCAGGAGCTATTTCAGTTGAAGATGCTCTTGTGCTTGTTAGAAAGAGAGGCTCTCTTATGTATGAAGCTGGTATAGAACAGCCGGGAACTATGGCAGCAATAATTGGTCTTAATTACAGAGAAATAAATGATATATGTCATCAGGTATCATCCAGTGGAATATGTCAGATAGCCAATTTAAATTGCTCCGATCAGATAGTCATATCAGGTGATGTAGAAGCTGTTTCCAGAGCAAAAGAACTGGCAATTCAGGCAAAAGCAAAAAGAGTTATTTCTCTAGTTGTAAGCGGTGCTTTTCACAGTTCCTTAATGAAATCTGCTGCAACAAAATTAAAAGAAGAGATAGAAAAAATAGAAATAATGACTCCCAGAATACCAGTGGTAACCAATGTTTATGCTAAAGAAGCAACTACAGCTAAAGAAATAAGAGATGCATTGATTCTTCAAATGGAAAATCAGGTATTATGGCAGAATTCTATTGAATATATGATTTCTAAAGGTATAGATATCTTTATAGAAACAGGCCCGGGGAAAGTATTAAGTGGTTTAAATAAAAGAATTAATAAAAATATTAAAACTCTCAATTTAGAGGACCATAAGTCCTGGGAGAAATGTATTAACTTCTTTACTGCTTGAGGGATAATATAACGTATGGATAAATATATAAGATCTGTAGGCATAAAATCTTCAGGATACTGGTTTCCTGAAAATATTATAACTAATTCGTATTTTACACAAACGACTGATGTTTCAAATGAGTGGATCCTGGGTAGAACAGGTATAAGTAAACGAAGGAAACTGGCAGATAATGAATCTACTTCTGATCTGGCTTTTAAAGCAGCCAAAATCGCTCTCGATCATGCAAAAATAGCACCTGATGATATAGACCTTATTATTCTTGCTACCAGTACTCCTGATATGTTTTTCCCTTCTACTGCCTGTATAGTTCAGGATAAACTTGGTGCCAGTAAAGCTGCCGCTTTTGATCTTTCTGCTGCATGTGCAGGCTTTGTATATGGTATAGAAATTGGATGTAATATGATAGCTTCCCATTTATATGATAACATCATAGTTATAGGAGCAGAAGGGCTTACAAGATTTATAAACTGGGAAAATAAAGAGACATCAGTTCTCTTTGGTGATGGTGCAGGATGTGTTATACTCTCACCATCAGAAAATGAAAGAAAAATTATTTATTGTAAAACTGCTTCAGACGGAAGTGGAGCCTCAATTTTAAACCTTCCTGCAGGAGGTACAAGGCTAGTAACAAATAAAGAAACTATAAATAATAAATTACATTGTATTCATATGAACGGTAAGGAAACTTATAAATCCTGTATTCGTAGAATGACTGATAATATAACGGAGACATTAGAAAAGCTCAATTTACAGATTTCTGATATAGATTATCTCATAACACATCAGGCTAATAAACGTATAATAGAGGCTGTTGCAAGCAAAATAAAAATACATAGAGAAAAAGTTCATATGAATATCACATATTTAGGTAATACTGCTGCAGCATCTATACCAATAGGCCTGGCTGAGTGTATGGAACAGAATAAGTTTAAATCAGGAGATATGATTTTACTGGCTACTTTTGGTGCTGGACTTACGTGGGGTACATGTGTTATAAAATGGTAAAATATTGATAGGAGGTTAATAACAAGTCAGTTTGAAAAAACTTGTTTAAAAAAAAATATGTTATTAGAAGGAAAAGTTGCACTTGTAACCGGAGGGGGCAGAGGAATTGGTAAAGCTATTGCTTTAGCTCTTGCCAGAGAAGGAGCAAGTGTCATAGTAAACGACTATATAGAAGATATGGCTAAAGCGGTAGTAGAAGAGATAAAAGCCCTTGGCAGAGAAGGAGAAAGTGTATGTGCAGACATTTCAAAATTCCAGGAAGCCAATAATATGATAAAGGATATAATAAAAAATAAATCTCTTCATATTTTAATTAATAATGCCGGAATTACACGGGATAATCTTCTGGTTAGAATGAAAGAAGAGGATTGGGATCAGGTTTTATCAGTTAATTTAAAAGGAATTTTTAATTGTACCCATGCAGTAGCCAGGTCTATGATGAAACAACGCTTTGGAAGAATAATAAATATGGCATCTATAGTAGGCCTTATTGGTAATGAAGGTCAGGCTAACTATGCAGCATCTAAATCCGGTATAATAGGTTTTTCAAAATCAGTAGCCAAAGAGCTGGCTACAAGAGGTGTTACAGTTAATGTCATTGCTCCTGGTTTTATAAAAACAGCTATGACTGATAATTTAAGTGAAGAGGCAAAAACTAAACTCTTTAACTTAATTCCGATGAAACGTCTGGGAACACCTGAGGACATTGCTCCTCTGGTAGTTTTTCTCTGTTCCGATGAAGCCAGTTATATTACCGGTCAGGTAATTAATATAGATGGCGGTATAGCCATGTGAATTAGTACTTGACATTATGATTTACAGGATATAAAATCTGCTAAAGAGATTTTAGATATCAAATTAAGGAGGTGAAGTAGTTATGACTTATGACGAAGTTTCTGAGAAAGTTAAGGCTATTATAGTTGAACAATTAGGGGTTGATGAAGAAGAAGTTACCCTGAAAGCATCTTTTACAGATGATTTAGGAGCTGATTCACTTGATAACGTGGAGTTAGTAATGGCTTTAGAGGAAGAATTTGATATAGAAATTCCTGATGAAGAAGCCGAAAAAATTACTACTGTCCAGGAGGCAATTAAATACATAGAGGAGCATCTAGGAGGTTAGACTCTGAAACAGTAGTTTAATTAATAAAAAGGGTTAATCTTCCTGCGGGAGATAAACCTTTTTTGTCTTTTTAATATTATAAATAATGAAGAGACACAGGTTGACATTTTTGCATTTTTGTCATAATATTATAATACCTATATATAAATGAGGAAAGTTTTTATGTGGAATTTTCTATATTTTCTATATAAAAACAGGCTATGATGAAAGAGAGTTTTTCTTCTGTTGAAATCAGTATTGTTATACCTACATTTAACAGAAAAGAAATTCTTTTTTATTGTTTAAAATCTCTTTTAAATCAGACTTTTCCCAGAGAAAATTATGAAATTTTAGTTATTGATGATGGTTCAACAGAAGATATAGAAACTTTAATAAAAGATGTTAATGTCGATTCTTTAATAAGATATTTCAGACAGGAGAAATCAGGACAGGCAAGGGCAGAGAATTTAGGTATAAAAAATGCGAAGGGTGAGATTATTCTGTTTCTTGATAATGATATGATTGCCACTATAAAATTAATAGAAGAACATTTTCTCTTTCATCAAAGATACAAAAACTATATAGTAAGAGGAGCTTATGCAAATACCTCAGATTATGTTAACCCGGAAAAAGCCTGTGAAGGACGCTTTTATTCTACGGCTTTTTTTATAGCAGGAAATGTTTCTATTAGTAAGAATATCTTATTAAATGTCGGTATGTTTGATGAAGATTTCAAAAGGTATGGATGGCTGGATCTCGAACTGGGTATAAGATTAAGGAAAATAGGAATCAAGGCTATAACTAATAAAAAAGCCTTTACTTATCATTATCAAAAAAGTTTTATACCGGAAGATCTGCCTGCCTTATGTCATAAAGAATTAGAAAGAGGACATACAGCAGTCCTTTTTTATTCCAAACATCCATGTTTTAGAGTTAGAATGGCTACAATGAATCCTTTAGTCCTATTTTTTGGTAATATAATATATAAATTTGCCTGTAATGATATCAATAAAAGTGCTAATATAATATTATACTTATACAACAAAAATTTGGACTGGCTATTAAAAAATATTATAAATCTTGTTGCTATGGCCTATTACAGTTATGGTGTAAAGGAGGCTCTCAGGTGGAAAAAAAGAAATCTGGTAATAGTAGAGTGAATAAAATAAGATTATTCATAGCTGTCAATTTAAACGATAAATTAAAAGAACAGATTGGCAGAATTATATATAAACTCAAAAATAAAGATTCAGCAATAAAATGGGTTGAAAATAGTAATTTACATATTACCCTTAAATTTCTTGGAGAAATCCCTGAAGAGAAAATAGAGACAATTAAGAACTCCCTGGAAAATTTGATTGCTAAATACAGGAAGTTTTCTTTTAAATTAAGTAGATTAGATGTATTCCCAAATGTAAAATCACCAAGGGTTATCTGGCTTGGAATCTCAGAAGGAAAAGATAGCTTAATAGAAATGAATAACAGAATAGAAGAAGAAATGGAAAAGGTGGGATTTGCCAGGGAAGATAAAAATTTTAAAGGTCATATTACCCTGGGGAGGGTAAAAAAATTTAAAAAGATTTATAATATTGAGAAGTTGTTAGAAATAGAAACAGGTGATCTGGAAGTACAGGAAGTAAAACATATAGAACTTATGAAAAGTACACTTCATCCTTCAGGACCTGTATATGAAAGTTTAGGAAATTTTTTCTTAAATAATGCAAGTTAATAATAACCATACTAATGAAAGGAGTTTAATTATGGATGAAGAAAAACAAAAAGCTTTAGATGCTACACTATTGCAGATACAAAAGCGTTTTGGTAAAGGTGCTATAATGCAATTAGGCAAAGCTGAAGCCCTTAATATTGAAAGTATTTCAACTGGTTCGATTGCCCTGGACAGAGCTCTTGGTATAGGAGGAGTTCCAAGAGGAAGGATAATAGAAATCTTCGGACCAGAGGGTTCCGGTAAAACTACTCTTGCATTACATATCATAAGTTCTGCTCAAAAAGAAAACGGTATGGTTGCATTTATAGATGTAGAACATGCTCTTGACCCGGAATACTGTAAAAAATTAGGAGTCAATGTAGATGATCTTTATATATCACAACCAAATACAGGTGAAGAAGCATTGGAAATTGTAGAACTTCTTGTTAGAAGTAATGCTATAGATGTTATAGTTGTTGATTCTATAGCAGCTCTTGTTCCTAAAGCAGAAATAGAAGGTGAAATGGGTGACGCCCATATGGGTCTTCAGGCAAGACTTATGTCACAGGCCTTAAGAAAGCTTACAGGAGCAATTAGTAAATCAAAAACTGTTGCTATATTTATTAATCAAATAAGAATGAAAATTGGAGTTATGTTTGGGAATCCAGAAACAACACCCGGAGGAAGAGCTATGAAATTTTATTCCTCCATACGTCTTGAGGTAAGAAAAATTGATGCTATTAAAAAAGGAAATGAGATAATAGGTGCTAATACTAAAATTAAAGTGGTCAAAAATAAAGTAGCCCCACCTTTTAAAGAACTCACTATAGATATTATGTTTGGAGAAGGCATATCTATTCAAGGAGAATTAATAGATCTCGGAGCTGATTATGGAATAATTGAAAAAAGTGGTTCCTGGTATACATATAAAGGTAATAAATTAGGGCAGGGAAGAGAAAATGCAAAAATTTTCCTTACAGAAAATCCTTCTATTTTTAAAGATATAGAAAAAGAAATTCGTTCAAAATTTAATTTACCTGTACCTACAAAGAAAGATGAAGTAGCAGAATAGAAACAGAAATCTTTACAAAAAATATTAATCGTGATAAAATTACTTATTTAAAAGTTCTTAAATCTATATAAGGAGGTGTACGCCTGATTTAATAATTTTTGGATAACAAATCAGGTGCAAAACAATATTATATTATATTATATATTAATTACTATAATATCATGTATAATTAGTGGTATAATAGTATATTTTTACCCTAAATTCGGCTCAAGAGCCAGGCAACAAATTGATAAAGAAGAACGAGAATCTATTTTAAGAGAAGCAAATAAAGAAGCTGAAGCCAAGAAAAAAGAAGTCCTATTGGAAGCTCGAGATGAAGCACATCGCATTCGTAGTGAAGCAGAAAAAGAAAGTCAGACAAGAAGAAGAGAGTTGCAAAAGACTGAACAACGTTTAGTTCGTAAGGAAGAAACTATTGATAAAAAGATAGAAGAGTTAGAAAAAAGAGAGAAAAAACTGAACCTGAAAGAACGAGAAGCTATACGCTTAAAAGAACGGCTTCAACAACTTAATTCTCAACAACGTGCTAAATTAGAGCAAATTTCCGATTTAACTACCAAAGAAGCTAAAGACCTGTTGATGCGAGAAATAGAAGAAGAAATTAAGCAAGACGCAGCTGTGACAGTTAAGAAGATCATAGAAGAAACAAAAAATCAATCGGAAAAAGAATCACGTAAGATAATTACACTGGCAATACAGAAGTGTGCTGTGGATCAGGTGGGCGAGTCAACTGTTTCTGTTGTTCATCTGCCTAACGACGAAATGAAAGGAAGGATTATAGGTAGAGAAGGCCGAAATATAAGAATGTTAGAAACTCTTACTGGAATTGATTTAATAATAGATGATACTCCGGAAGCTGTAATTCTTTCCGGTTTTAATCCTATCAGACGTGAGATTGCAAAGCTTACTTTAGAAAAACTTATAGTTGATGGAAGAATACATCCGGCAAGAATAGAAGAAATGTTTAATAAGGCTACAAAAGATATGGAAGTTAGAATAAGAGAAGAGGGTGAACAGGCTTCCTTTGCAGCAGGTGTCAGTGGACTACATCCAGAGTTGATAAATTTACTTGGCAAATTAAGATTTAGAACCAGCTATGGTCAGAATATACTGCATCATTCTATAGAAGTTTCTTATTTAGCTGGAGCTATAGCTGCCGAAATTAAAGC
>Ga0302241_1001157_pt1 | contig 20388 bp, 10 predicted proteins | sample AAG_UR_Arg_MG_FD_193532 | JGI IMG/M metagenome (GOLD analysis project Ga0302241, IMG submission 193532) | Enriched activated sludge microbial communities from anaerobic digester in WTTP, New Holstein, Wisconsin, United States - AAG_UR_Arg | ecosystem: Engineered > Bioreactor > Anaerobic >... | reverse complement strand
CCTTCGATAACATGCCTGAAACTGGTGCTACATATAGCACAGGCACCTTTACAGGACAGGATGGGTCAACCTGGAACTACATCCAGTGCCGCAGCGATGTTGACGTAACGGGTAATTCTTGCATGATTGGAAGAAACAGAACACCTCAATCCAATGTTTATTCAGGAACTATTTCCGGTGGGATTGGGACGCTGTCTTTCAACTATATGCAAGCCTTTTCAAACAATGTTAACCTGAATGTGCTGGTTAATGACATTGTAGTCGGCAACGTGACCTCGTCCGGACAGCAAAATGAAATCCTGAACTCAGGGCCTATCACTGTAAATGTAGCAGGCGACTTTGTAATCAAATTCATTAACGTTAACAATAATAATGGACAAGTCTGTATTGACGACATAACGTGGACAGCTTATAGTCCTGCTGGACCTACTATATCTGTCATGGGTAGCTTGAACCCCTTTACCGCCTACACCGGCACACCGTCTGTCTCCCAGAGCTATACCCTGAGCGGCTCCAACCTGACGGCGGGAATCGTTGTTACTCCCCCTGCTGGCTTTGCCATCTCCACGGACGACATCACCTTCCATACCACCGCCCAGACTCTGGCTTCCACCTTCAACGGCCCGGTCTATGTGCGCCTCACGGGTGCAACCGCCGGCAATTATTCCGGCGACATCACCCACACCAGCACCGGAGCCACTCAGGTGGATCTGGCTGTCAGCGGCACGGTTAGCGACCCTGTGCCGACCATCCACACCACTGGCACTCTGGACACCTTTGCCACCCTGGAGGGAACTCCCTCCGCGGCTCAGACCTACACCCTTTACGGTGAGTTGCTTACCGCCAATATTATAGTGACTCCTCCCGCAGGTTTTGAGCTTTCAACCGATGGCAGCAGTTACAGTTCTTCACTTTCACTTGCTCCCAGTTTCGACGGCCCGGTCTATGTGCGCCTGATCGGTACCACGGTTGGCAACTATGGCGGCAACATCACCCACACCAGCGCCGGAGCCACTCAGGTTGATCTGCCTGTTAGTGGCGAGGTGCAGACTCCGGCTGGGCCTACCATCTTTTTGGAAGAGAACTTCAACTATACCGCGGGCGAACTGCTCACAGCTAATGGATGGGAGAATCACAGTGGAACTACTAATTATATACAAGTAACGGAACCAGGTCTGATCTATACTGGTTATCCTCCAGCTTTAGGATTGGGTGCTGCTCTTCAGACATCAGGGGAAGACGTGAACCGCGGATTTACACCCCAGAATCTGGGAAACTTGTACGCGTCTTTCCTGGTTAATGTTACAAGCGCTAAAACGACTGGAGATTATTTCTTCCATTTCAGTACCAGCCCTATCAATACCCAGTATTTCCGCGGGAAAGTGTTTATTCAGAAAGATAGCGAAACAAACAATTTCCGCTTTGGATTGACTAACGGTGCTTCTGACATAGAACCAACAGTAACGACAGGCTATGATTACGTTTATGGCACGACCTATCTGGTAGTTCTCAAGTATGAGATTGTCCCTGGTTCAAATAATGATTTGGTGCACCTTTGGGTTAATCCAACCATCTCAGATACTGAATCCACCCCCCTGTTGACTTCAACTGACGCAATTACATCTGAGCCCGATAATATTGGAACCATTGCGCTGAGGCAGGGTGGTTCAACTAAGGCTCCTGCCCTTCAAATCGACGGCATCCGCGTGAGCAACGATTGGGCGATCCTCTGGAGCGGCGATGCTCCGCCTGCACCGGTCATCACTGTGACAGGCGAGCCTGCTCCCCTGGCCAACTACGCGGGCTGCCCTTCCGAGGAAATATCCGAATACAGCCTCAGCGGAAGCAATTTGCAAGGCCCCATCTACATTGTGGCGCCGACAGGATTTGAAGTCTCATCGACCGGCACGGGCGGCTGGGCTTCCGAGATCAGTGTCCCCGCTGACTTCAACGGCCTCATTTATGTGCGCCTGGTTAGCGGCGTGGTTGGAACGCATGGTGGAAACATCACCCACAACAGCAGCGGGGCAACCGAAGTTACCGTCAGGGTGGAAGGCGAAACCTTTGTTTCACCTGTTGTGTGGAACATTACGGCGAATTTCACTGCCTTCGACCATGAAGTGGGAACACCTTCCGCAGCGCAGTCATACACCCTTAGCGCGACAGGTGCCCTCGATGACATTACCGTCACCGTGGAAAGCCCCTTTGAGCTTAGCCAAAACGGAAACACCGGCTGGACCGACGAGCTTGTATTAGCCTATAATTTCAACGGTTCGGTCTATGTGCGGATGAATTCAGCGACGGCAGGCCAATTCAACGGCAATATCGTACACAGCTCGTTTAATGCCACGCCTTATAACCTGCCGGTCAGCGGTACCGCCGCACTCCCCGCAGGAAACTATGCCACCGACCTGTTCTTCAGCGAATACATAGAAGGCGGCAGCAACAACAAGGCACTGGAGATATTCAATGGCACCGGAGTTCCAGTGGATTTGTCAGCTTACAAGGTCTTCTTGTATTCCAACGGAGCTACAACACCTACTAATACTCAGACTTTTCCTGCTGGAACGATGCTGGCCCACAACGAAGTGTATGTCATAGCACACGCAAGTGCCAATGCTACGATACTGGCTGAGGCAGATACTACCAGCACAGTCACTTACTTCAATGGCGACGATGCTGTTTCCTTGGTGAAAATTGTTGACGGAGTGGATGAGTATGTCGATATCTTCGGCTGCATTGGTGAAAGACCCGTTAATGCCTGGACAGCCGATGGCGGCTATTCCACCCTGAACAAGACTCTCGTCCGCAAACCTACCGTCACCGAGGGTATCTCAGTGAACCCCACCACCGGATTCCCCACCCTGGCCACAGAATGGGATGTGTATCCGCAAGATACAACCGATTATCTCGGTTCCCACACCTTCACTCCTGGCGTCCAGGTAGCGGAGGCTCCTGTGCTTACACCCGCGGGTGGAATCTATTACTCCACGGTGAATGTGACCATGTCCTCCGCGACTCCTGGCGCGACCATCTACTACACCACCGATGGCAGCACCCCCAGCGACACCAACGGATTAACCTATACCGCTCCCATTGCGGTAAGCGCGACCACTACGGTGAAGGCCATCGCCTACGCCACTGGTTACACTCCCAGCAGCGTGACCACGGAAGCCTACATGCTCCCGGTTTCCATCCCGGACATTGCCACCCTGCGCGCTCAGCCCACCGGCAGCAACGTTTACAAGCTGACCGGCGAGGCCGTGCTGACCTTCCAGCAGGCGCAACGCCACCAGAAATACATCCAGGATGCCACAGCCGCCATCCTGATCGACGATTCTGCCGGTATCATCACCAGCACGTATAACCTTTACGACGGTATCACCGGCATTACCGGAACCCTGGGTCTCTACAGAAACATGCTGCAGTTCACTCCCGTGGCCGATCCCGGAGCGGCGACCTCAAGCGGAAACACCATTGTTCCGGAAGTACGCACCCTGGCCAGCCTTACCACCGACGATCAAGCCAAGCTGATCAAAGTGATGAACGCAACCGTGGATGCCACTCTGGGAACCTATCCCGCGAATGCTTCCAACATCAACGTCACCGATCCCACCGCGACCCTCGTGATGCGCACCTTCCCCAATACAGACTACAGCGAAACCCCTATCCACACAGTGCCAGTCAACATCACCTGCCTGGTGGGTCAGTTTGATGCTGATATGCAGATCTCACCGCGCTTCCTGGCTGATTTTGAAGAAGCCGGCGGCACATTGGACGCCCCTGTCGTCACCATCTCCCGCGTGGGAAGCGGCATACAGCTCACTTGGGCTGATGTGGATGGAGCCACCAGCTATCGCGTGGAAGCCGCCTCCGATCCCTATGGCACCTACACCACCCTGGGTACCACCACTGATATATCCTATACGATACAAAACCCCACGGATGCTATGAAGTTCTTCCGTGTGATCGCCATTAACTAAACAACAAGAGTAAACAATACAAAACCCGGGAGCTTCGGCTTCCGGGTTTTTTGGTTTATGTTTACCCAACATGGATGACTTTGGCCTGATACTATCCACAAATTATAAAGGGTGGAAAGGTGTTTTGAGGTGGAAAGGTGAAATGGTGGAAAGGTTTCCCTGATACAAGTCCCACCCGACTCCGAAACAAACTATCCCCAGACTAAAAACCGCGTCATCACGGGCAAGCGTATGCTTGACCCGTGATCCAGTCTTTTAGAAACGACCACCCAACCCTGAAACAAAGCACCCAAGAACAAAAACCGCGTCATCACGGCCTGTCGGGGTCCCCACCAAAGCGCGCCGCGGTTTGGTGGGGTGATTGAGCCGTGATCCAGTCTTTTAAAAACAACCACCCCTTTTATAACCCCAATCCGCGCAATCCGCGCCTTTTATCCGCGTAAATCTGCGTGAACCGCTTGACCCGTGATCCAGTCTTTTCAGGGTCGTTTGAAGTCCGAGCCGGCTTTGAGATTGGGGGAATCTATACAGTTTTCCTTGCCGACTTGAACTCCAACCGACCAGCCAGCATGGAGTTCAAATAGCCTTTCCAGACATCATAATTACCACCAACTTTCTGGGCTCTGGACTTCATGCGGAGGAATATGAACGGGCAAACTCTAAGATACACTTTTCTGCCTCTCATGTTGCTATCATTTGCACCATCAACTGGTTAGCTAATCATCCTTAGGTCATCCTTATAAATTATAAGGTTGACCCCAGGAAGACCCACGCCGGAGAGGGTGATGCAAATGAGGCCCAACCCTTCATAATATATAGGTGCTATGATAGGTGGGAAGGTGGAGAGGTGATCCTGATATAGGAGAGGTCTGCCCAGATTTTGGGAAAACCACAAAAAAGCCCCTCTGAAAGGGCATTTAGAGAGGCAAACGGCACGATTTAGACCAAAAATGGCCATCCCTCCCGAAAAATCATGACGCTAACTCATACGCGACAGCGCTGATATTCAATGGTCTTTGTATTTGTGCGAAATCTAAAATGAGGAACTTCTGGATGGACAAAAAAGCACTTGTCCACCCAGAAGTATAGGCTCAATATCGAAAACTCTCCTCAATAAAACCATATATCCGATATGGCGATATCGCTGGATTTTGTCCCGGGAACCACCGAACCAAGAATCAGCTCAAGTGAACGCATGTTTTTCTGATGTATCGGTATGATCTGCTTCTTGAGGTTCGGATTGAGATCGTGTTGTATCCATCCTTGGTGATTATTTGGATAGTCGATATACACGGTGGTCAATTTCCCATATGATGCCCAACTATCTTCATTCTTGATATAACCATTGCTAATCACTATGATATCTATGTCACGCGGTTCTGGAAAACTGAAATTTATAGATGGTAAATGCCCACCTTCGGAATACTTATATATCCAAGCAGTTGCCGGATTTCCATCGAAAAGATTCTCTGCCGGAAACCCGGCAATGGAACCTACAGTGGAAAAAATCTCTGGTATTCTCCTGTCAGGAGAAGCTGTATTTTGAAGGTTTTGTAAGTTCTCTGGAACTTCCTCATTAAACTTCCGCTCAGTGATCTCTGTTAAGACCCCATTACGTTTTGTGATGACAGATATCCAATTACCTTTGTCGTCATATTTGTAGGTCATTTCAAACCTGGTTTGAACATCGTAATCGTCGATCAGTTCCATGGTGCAATTGCCCCAAGTATCGTATCTGAATTCTCTCTCGAGTTGAGGAATATCATTTCCGTCATACTCAGTTTGGGCTATGCATTTATTGCCAAGATTGATTTTCCCATCGGTGGAATCGTATTCATACTCAATGCGGGAAGTCTTCCTGCCTGAGCCATCGACAGTGTGCTTTTCTATCAGCTTGTTGTCACTATCGTAGCTATTTAACTCTTTGGAAGTGATGGTCCCATCCGATCCATATTCGGTTACTTCTACCAGATTGCCATAATCATCGTAGCTATTTGTATACTTATAGGTAAGAGTTCCGTCTGGAGTCAGATACGAATGTACCAGTAGCTTTCCTGTCTCATCGTTTTCATAAACATACCTGCCTTTCAAGTAACCACTGGGTTTAACACTAATGGCAGAATCGATGAACTTACCTTTTGTGATGTATCCCTTAAACGTTGGCTTTCCACTATCATTGAAAAAATACTGCTCTATCAAGTTGCCTTGGGGATCAAAGACAATTAGCTCATCGGAGACAAACTCAGTTTTTTCTATAGTCCCAAAGCTGTCCTGAGCTTTGAAAGTAGTGGAGCGAACACTTTTGACATCACTGGAAAGCTTCATCCTGTCCCGCTCGCTTTCAGAGGCTTTACTCTTGCTGGAAGAACCACAGCCACTGAAGATCAGTAACGCAAACAGTGTCACAAGAATGATAAATAAGCGTTTCATTTTCCCTCCATATCTTGCTCAGGTGCATCATCTCCATCCGCGGGATTAGTTAGGGATGTAAACACTTGTTTGACAAAGGAACTTACTACGCTGATCGCCTCTGGCGTCCCATCCTCATCTTCCTGGTCTGAGGAATCACTATCCAGATCATCGACATCATCATCAGAAGCAGAATCGCCGCTTTGGCCATCCTCAGCTTCCCCATCCAGATCATGAAGGTGCATGGCATGCTCTATCAATTCCTGCATCTGAGCAAGATCCAGACCATCCAAAGTGGTGCTGAGACGGTACACCGCGCCGGATCGCATATGCAGCTTGATGGCAGAAATATCCACTCCAAAAATGCTGTCTTCATCCATGCTGCAATACTTGATGTCTTTGAATCTTGCGATGAACTGGGACGTGGAATTCCCGGCATCCTTTACACACAGCACCTCGGTGGTAAACACCATGCCGGAAGCTCCATTACCGAAGATGCTGGTATCGTTGGAATCCACGATCTGCTCTTTGGAATAACGTCCCTTGCATATCGTGGAAAGCATCTTCTTGATCCTGGGCTCATAATCTTCCACAATAGGCTCAAAACCAGTGATCTGGTGATACTTCTCGATAATCAGTTCCTTGATGTTATCCATTTTTTCTCCTTTTGGCGGGATTCTCAGGCCGGTTTACCGTGCCGAATCCGTCACCTGAACGGAGTATAAAAAAGCCCCTGGACAGATCAGGGGCATAAGAGTTTATTATTCTAACCAGAAACATGCAAAGCACCAATCGATTCATTTAATCATTTTCGTCTGCTCTTCAGATATCTTCTGGGCAAGTAGTTCACAAGATTCTATAACCCGTTGGTATGATGTGAGTTTTTCTTCCTTGTTTTCCATGTCTTGTTTCAATTTTTGCATATCCTGCAGGGCAGATTGGATTAACAAGCCACATAAATCATCTTTTACTTTGTCCAATCCTCTCTTGAAATCAATGACTTTACGATCCAATTCATGCATTATGTAATTTCCCAACCTGTTCAGTGACAGGCTTAGAGCACGATTTAGTTTATCAACTCCCGCATCCTCATATTGAGGATCAGGAAAGTCGTTTGCAATTTGATTGAGTTCATTGGTAACGTCAATATCAAAGGTGGGAAAGGTTATTAAGTTCATTGCATTCTGAATCTTCTCCTTGAAGTAATTTGCAGAAAAGGTCTCGTTATCCATATCAAAGTTATTCATAACCTCTTTGAGTAAATCCTTACGCAGGGATTGCTGTTCAATCAGCGTTAAAAACATTTTGGTAATGGCTGTGCTTGCACTCCAGGCAGCTTTATTGAGGTTGTCGAGTGCACTGTTCACTGAGGCATATCGGTAACTGACACTTTTTGTGTAGTAAACAGTTTCGTATGTAGTCCACGAAATCGCTCCCCAAAAAATGCTATGATGAGATGGGACTTCATAACTGCTCTCAACTTCCCGGGTACCGATTTGCTCTTTCACGGCAGTCAGATTTTGTAGTTCATCCATTAAGTCCTTTCTAACGGCAACCGCCTTGGGACTACATGCTCCAATAATGTCTCCAAAAACCTTTCCAATACCAACTTTGATACCACTAACCCTATCTTCCAGGATAGCTTCCTGGTTCTTTAGAGAGTCAAGGTCATTGGATTTCAATTGCTCAATTCTGACAGCGGCTGAAGATCGCAAATCATTAATCAGAAGAGTGATTTTGCCAGTTTCATCTGGGAACAAATCTCGCAAGCTGTTCTCGAGGATTCTTGTTTTGTCCTTTCGGACAGATTCGAGTTTTTTCACCAGGTCAGGGATTTTACTCAGTGAGATTAGAAACTTGGAATCAAGCGATAAATCCGCCCAATGCTCAGCAGATTCCGTTAGGAAATCGAAGATCAGCTCTTCATCCTCGGTATAATCCTCTCTGGCTTTGTTTGCCATGTTATAGAGCATTGCAGATACGTAGGTTGGTTTGTAGCAATTTGCCAGTAGTTCTCTGATTCTGGGATTGGCTGTTTCCAATTCTTTGATTCTTGCATCAAGTATGGTGCGAATCTGCCTATTGTATCTGATTTCGATGTTTTCGAGAGCTGCGTTCAGGCTTTGATATTCGTCATAATCATGCTCCATTAACACAGAGTCCAGTTGTGAACCTATCAATTCGATATGCTTGATTCCCTCAGAGGGAAACACTCTTATAAGCAGATTAAAATCACTCTCATTCATAAAATCCCCGCCGGTTTGGGACAGGAAAAAGGCAACATCAACTGTCTTCATTAGCTGGGTGGTTTTACTGGTACGGGCTGGCACCGGATCATTCAATCCCGGTGTATCGATTATTTCCAGATCCTTCAACCTTTCGTCATTCAGATACAAACGGACAGCTTTGGTAACTGGAGTCAATCTGCCATTAGCTCCCACATACTGATCCAAGTGATTGCACATGGCAGAAAAAGACTCAAACTCCACGATCTCTTTCTTCTGTGAGATCAATTGTTCGACGTCCAATCCATTGGCTTCTGCCATCTGAACTAACTCATAAGCAGCTTTGTTTGTCTCACTGTTACTAATGAACGGCCGCTTTGCCAAAGACGGATTGGCAGCAATCTGCTCCTTGTATCGTTTGATCTCTGCTTCATGCTTCTGTGCATCGTTTTGGAGGTTCTTCCAATCCCCTTCTTCATAATATTCCACTTCGACTCTGCACTTTTCATCATAGCTGATAATGGTCAGATTGGCAGTTTTGGGGGTGGCAGCAGGAGGAAGCACTTCCTGCCCATCAAAGAGGATGGTATTCAGAAAAGTAGATTTTCCGGCATTGACCTGACCGATTACTGCCAATCGCAATAAACGTCCCTTGTCATTTGCCCTTTGGTATTTTACCTTGAAGTCTACATCTGCTTTGTTGCAGATTTCCTTAATATCAGGAAATTCTGAAGATATCTCTGAGAGCTCATCATAATACGAGCTAATAAGTTCTGGAATCTTAGTGTAATCCATCTATGATCTCCTTTATTGTGTGAATACGTTCTTATCATATAAGTAGCAAAACCTATCTTTTTCGGGTGAGTTTTTCTCATGATCGTGATTCGTGGAGCATTTGTGAAATGTAGAATCTACTATATCATTATTATGTGCAGCGCATTCATCGCTATGATCTATGCAGTTAAAGATTGCCGACCATAAGCCATCACCTTCTTTGGCGGTGTTTTCAATAAAACGGCAGTTCTTTATTCTATTGTACCCCACCGCCTTTTCATACGAATAATCCCATATGTCTTCACTATTATAGGTACCTCCTCCTCCCGTGTTTTTTGCTGAGCATTTTTGGAATAAACAATTCCAAAACCTGATGGTCCTGTGGTAATCAAAAAAACCCCCTCCTGAGTTGTTCGCATGGCATTGAATAAACTCGGATTCTTTGGTTATGGATGCTGTTCCTTCTTCATCACCAGTGTTTTTAATGCCATAAATGCCTCTTTTATAAAGATCCTCATTGGAGTTCTTGATTCCACGCACTGCGAGACCACCTCCGTTTGTAGCGCTTATACAGTCGATAAATTTGCTATCTGAAATTCTGTGAACACAATTCCAGAAGCTGAGAGCTCCCCCGTCGTCAGAAGCAGTGCAATTTCCAAAGCTACATCTCTGGATGTATATGTTTGAATCAATGGCTTTGATTGCACCACCGTCTTGCTTTTCGCTCAAGTTAAGATCATAGCCACAGTTTTTAAAGCTGCAGGAACTGATAATGACCTGCTTGCAGTTTGTGAACATCATTGCTCTTTGATCTTGGTAGCTTTCAAACCTCATCTCTGCGATTTTGATAGACTCTACTTTTTCACAGATCAGGGGAGTGTTCTCTAATAATCCGTTATTGACATCAATCAGGGAAGCTGCATTGCAGATTATCCCTTTTCCTTCCTTGATGCTAAACTTGCTGAAGACGACCTCGCTGTTTGGTTCACATTCAAAATACCCGTTTTGGACAGACAGGTTGTGAAAATTCACCTTTGCTTTTGGGAGTATACTAATCATTCCCTGATCGCTAAAGATTAATTCTATATTGTGCAGCTCTCGTTCTCCTGATATAGTCACCGGATAATCTATCAAGTATTTTCCTGATAACTCACCATTCCTAAGGATTTCTTCCTGAAAGCTGAACTTCAGATCCAGCCAGGGGCTGAGATAAGCCTCATACAGTTGCTCAAAAGGCAACAGTTCCTTAAGCTTTGGCACCAGATCCAGCAATAACTGTCGATCTTGAGATAGGACGATGACGGCAAACTTGAGGCAAAGCTCTGCAGTATCACGGGAGATTTTCAAGGCATCAGCCAGATTGCCTAAAAGAGTGGCTTTTCTCTCATCGAGAGGTGAGTCAATTCGGCACAGGATGATGGCATCTATAAAAAGCCAAACTGCAAGTTGATCCTGGTGCAAGGTCTTTAACGTATCAGCCAGTTTTACGTCGTCCAACGCATCCAATTGTGGTATGATCTTATCCAATTCAATACCAGTGATGCCATTACACAAGGCATTAAGGTAGATTTGCTCTTTGTTTCCAATTACATTATCCTCCCGGGCAATGGAAGTAAGCAGAACCAGATAGATGTTTTTCACATGGTCATCCCGGGTCTGCAGGATGTGGTTTTGTATGGGATGCAGCTTGGGGACGAGGGCTGCAATCCTTTCTTCAAGAGTGTGGGTTTCTTTCATCTTAAGTCCTTTATTAGCTTTTTGTTTTGAATGCACTTGGCAGGTGTTGCCTGTTGAATGACACGTAGTTGGCAACTTGATCGCCAGCTAGAAATTCCCATGCGAAATCAAAGTAGTCTAATTCATCCTTACCATCTTTCTTAGGGGATGCAACGCCAGATAGAACGAATCTATTGTACAATCGTATGATTCCATAAAACTCTTTCTCAATGTCATATAGTATGTTAGGCCATTCTATATCACTGTGTAGAAAGCCTGTCTTTTCATACGTAATGTCATTACCATACTCGACGCTGATATTGCGATTATTGAATGTGCATCCGGTCATAAACAGTATATTGTAAACTCTGGTTAGAAAAACACCAGGCAGATTTTTTGGTGATTCACTGCTGAAATTGCATTTGACTATCTTGACACCTGAATTATTATCGAGAGAGTCATTGATTAGGGTTTTATCAGAATAGTTAGGTCCTCCAAAAGTTAAATGAGTTCCGTAATTAGTAAGATGAAACATACCAATAATCGCAAGATCTCCCGGCTTCTCTTTTGCATCGTTATCCTTGAAATCCGAGTTTATTACCCTGAGCGAATCTGTAGTATCCAGTATCGCTCCACCGGAAATAGCAGAACTGCAATCAATAAAGCGAGATTTGGAGATTAAGGGCTGGGGTTCTGAGCCCAAATAGTATTTATCATCAAAAATGGTGAATGTTTCTCTTCCATCTACTGTAATCGGTTTTACACCGTTTAGAAATGCCTTCAGGTTGGCAGACTTCGTTTCTATCAAATTTTCATCATCGAAACGCTTGCCTGATATTGCGATTGCGCCACCGCTTTTGTTGCTATGACAGTGTGAAAACTTGCAGTTATCGATTCCAAACACGCAGCTATTCAGATTCATCGCACCGCCATCTTCAGAAGAGCGGCAATTCGTAAAACTGCTGTTACGGATATAGATGCCGCTATTGTGTGCTTTAATTGCTCCGGCAATTGGGACTCTGACTTTCGGCCCGCCCGGTGGGTCATTAGTAAAGGCGCATCCGTTAAGCTCAACGTCCAAGCATTCATTGAGATCCAAAAATGGTTTGGCATGGCTGTTGTGAAACTCGGTATTGGTTATTGACAGCTCTTTGGCATGACTTGCCACGATTCCCGTTCCGTAAAACTTGGAGTGTTTTATCTCTAAAACTGTTTTTTTACTGGTGGATATCCCCTTCCCGCCCAAAAAGTCAAGTTTATCCACAATCAATGATGCTTTAGATTCACAGATCAGGTTGCCTTCGGTTATCTGGCAATTCTCCAATACAAGTTTTCCCTGAGATTCAATAATGATGCTTCCATACTTGGCGAACTGAAGCCTGCAATCTTTAAGTGTAAGATCGTGGTTAATGTGTATAGGTTTGTAAATGATGTAGTTGCCAGTCAAGATATTGGTATTGGATACATCACGCTCAAAACTAAGCTTATCATCCATCCGTGCTTCCAGATAGGATAGATAAACCGCGTCAAGGTCATAGTCAGGATCGATACTATCCAGGCACTTCCTGAAAAGTGACTGGTCGTTTTTGATTAAAGCTATGGCTATATTAACAGCAAAATGGGCTACATCATCAGGGAGTTGGAGTGCATTTGACAGGTTGCCAAGCAGGATGCTCTCTCTCTCACCGATTCCGGCTGCGGACATGAACATTAGCACTGCATCAACAAAGAACAACAGTCCTAAGTGCTTTTGGTTCAGAATCTGGAGGAATTGATCAATCCAAGCAGCATCTACAGTAGGTAGCTGGACGATCAGGGAATCAATACTAATGTCTGAGATAGCGTTCGCCAAGTCCTGCAGATATCTTCTTTCATTCTCGGATAACACATTGTCTTCAAAAGCTATTGCAGCTAAAAACATCAGGTAGGACTCCTGAGTATGCGCATCGAAACTGGCAAGGTAATGCCGCCATTGGCTGGGTTGATTCTTCATTTCAACTGTCATGGCTCAATTCCCCTTATCTCAGTTTGCTCAGCTCACTATCCAGATTTTGCAGGATAGATGAGAGACTGTACACAGATGTGTTGTTCAATTGGTCGATAGCTTTCTGCAAGGCATTCTTGGCTTGCAGAAGCTTTGACTCTTCTGTTGGTTTCAAAGCATTTTCAAAATCTGGTTGCAAGGATGAGTACCACATGGGATTGGGCATTGATTCGCCCAGTAACGCGTTAGACTGGTGCAAGATGAAATCGTTGAGGGAAGACGCTTTGATTCTGTGTTTCTTCTTGTAGTCTTCCAACATCTGGTTTATGGAAACCGCATCGTCACTTATCATGTCAGCTTCACTGGGCTCGCTGAAATCAATGCCAATCTGTTCGCCTATTTGACCTAAGATCATAAAGAACTTACTGCACAGTATCCCGAGCTTACTCTCGAGGTCTGAATACTTGCGGATATCGTTTTTTGCCTCTGCAGATGTGTCTTGAATTGCTCTCGACACTTCATCGCTGGCATCTGAGGACTCGATGAACAAGTCAATAGTGTTTATATGGCTCATCCTTTTCTTTGCTTCTGCAGCCTCTATTTGATAATGGGCTTTGAACGCGCTGAAGAGTCTTTTAAAGCTCTTGGGAAAGGAAACCTTGTCTTTTGGCTTGTTCCACTTCTGGATCCATTCATCAATGGGTTCAAAAGGATGCGTGTTTTTTTTACTAAATGGATACACTCCCTGGATGTCAAAACCAAGTGTCTTGATTTGTTGGAGCATGTGTCCATGAACCTCCTCCACCCTGGTGCCACTCTTATCGGCTTTATTGATTATAATCAGGATAGGCACATCCCGTTCAAGTGAATTGATAAAGTCAATATCGCTTTGGGTTAAACCTTTCTTGCTGTCAGAAACCCAGATGATGGCATCAACTGATCTTAACTGATCTCTGGCTATGATTTCATCTGTCCTGTCTGAGTAGCTTGAAGAATCTGGTTTACTATATCCCGGCGTGTCCAAAAAAGCAATATGCTCGTAGCGCAGTTTGGGCAGAGAGACAAAGGCTGATTTGAGCAAATGCCCAAGTTCTATCTTATGTTGTGCCTTAAAATCATATCCGATTGCCTTGAAACTATTCAGATCCAGCTCTGTGCAGACATTGAATATGTTGGTGGCACTGATTTTTTCAACGGCTGAATGCATGAGATAGGTTGGTACGGCTGTTGTTGGATCTATATCTGTTGGCAGTACTTTTTCACCCAATACCGCGTTCAGAAAGCTGGATTTACCGGAACTGAATCCTCCACCTAAACCGATAATATGCTTCTTTTCATAATCCGGATTTGAGATAAAAGCTTCAAACCGATCAAGCTCGCGCCGGAAATCATCGATAAAAATCGAGCTTTTTGCAGGAGCTTCTTGGTTTAGATGCGGGAATATCTCATCCTTGGTGAGCTTGTGTAGATCGGCTAACAAATCCGTAGCTTTGGAATATTTCCCTTCCTGTTTATTGTTAAGGATCTTAACAAGAAGTTCGAGTGATTTTTCCGGAGATTCAAGATAGGATTTCATGGCACCTTCCCAATTCCGCAAGATCATTTTGCCACATCAGCTTGTCAGCTTCAAATTCCTCCACTTTCTTCATCCTGCTCTGTTTGATATCCTCCCGAGATTTATGATAGTTTTCGGTTTGATCAGCTATGGCTTTTTCAACACATTGCTGCATCTCTTTGGTGACATCGTTGAGATGCGAGATTATTGGATTGTGCAGCTCTGCGATGATGCGAGGAATCGTTTCATTCCTGATCTGGTTTTCCATTTGCTGTATTTGATTCTCTTTGCTGGATGTTGATCCTTTACCCCCAAACAAAGCATTCAGGTAGCCAAAGACCTTTATTGCTATGGCTATATATGGTCCCACAACTGGAATAGCCAAAGCGATCTTGGCCAGGGCCTTTGTGGCTACCACTTTGCCAATAGCGTCCCCTCCCTTGCCGCTTGCTTCACTCTCAGGTGCTTCTTTAATATTTTCAATCTGCCCGATCTGAATATCTGGCACTAACATGGAAAGCTTTTTGGAATAGTCGGTTAGCATGGGGCTTATATAGGTTTGATAGCCATCCATGAAAGCTCTGCGATAGATCTGTCCAATCTGATTGCTTATATCGCTTCCGCTTACCCTTGCGCTGGCTAAGCTGGAAACGTTTGATTCCAGAGCTTGTTGGATATGATCCAGCAGTTTGCCCGCAGATTGCTGAATAAGGCTCTGTTGATGCTCGGAAGTGCTTTGCAGCTTTCTAACCGCTTCTTCATTTTTCATTTTGAGCTCATGCTCCTGTTTATCAAGCTCTGAATCATCAAGTTGAGAGTTCTCAATTCTGGATCTAAGCCCTTGCTCAAGGTCAGAAATGACTTTTATGAACATATTATGATACTGATTGTGCAACATTTCTCCGCAACGCTCCTCCAGGCTGGCAAGCGACTTGTGCAAGTCCGATACATCATTACCAAACTCCATTGCGGACGTAACGCCAATACCATCAGCATCTCTGCCAAAAGAATCTCTAATCTGCTGGCTGATTTGAGCTATAATCTCCTTCATAGTTGCCGGCCTAATCTTGTCTTTCTTTGTGATTATGCAATATACGGGAACGGAAAAGGCACTCAGCTCAAGCAAAAAATCCACCAGATCCTTTCTCAAGTTTGTCTTTGGGTCGATTACAAGCAAGTAAGCTGCACTCTTGTGTATATAAAAATCTATGGCTTTGGAGTGAGCGTCTATGCCTGCATTAAGTCCGGGAAGGTCAACCAAAGCAAGATTTTTGTATTTCTCAAGATTATCATTGTTCATTACCATGCTGATTACACTATCTGGCCTGGCAGTGTAGGTGCCCTCCTGGATTTCTTTGAGGGTAACGGGTTGAACAGAGTCTGAATGCCTGATTTCATACTTATCATTTTCTCCCCAGGAAATCTCAAAAGGGATGTCAGTGCAAGGAGTAATCTCTTTTTTAAACACCTTAGAGCCCAAGAATGTGTTTAACAGGGAACTCTTTCCAGAACTATAAACGCCAATTAAAGGCACGTATGCATGATAGTTTTCAATTTCTGGTACCCACGCTTCCAGATCAGTACTTGAATAATCATACTTCTTGCTTATGGGAATAAGGATAGAGCAGAGTTTTAGAAACTCAGTCTGCTGTGTGTGGAAGGTTTTCATGTTTTCTCCTTGTGTTGTATGTCATTTTTTAATCTTCTATGTTGTAGATATTGTTAACTGACGTACATGCTTGGCTTGAGTATATGCACATACGTTTGAAGGCAGACAACCTTGTCTGCAATTGGTAATATTCATCAATGCAGCAGATTCGTAATCACTAAAGCAAAACATGAATCCGTTTAAGGAACCAACACTCGACCCAGATACGGCTCTGACCAACCTGCTGAGGCCAAATTCTTCCATCGCTTTCCAAACACCCAGTTGATAAGCACCTTTGGCTCCTCCTCCGGATAAGACAAGGCCAAGCCGCAAGTCATTCATTCGTATATCTCCAATATCTGTTTAGTTTCGCACCTGACCAAATCCACCAGCTCCCCCGGCTCCAGCACCTTCACCTTGGCCCCATAACTCAGCACAAACTTCTTCATCTCGCTCAGGGAGTTGGCAGGCATCTCCAGGATGAGTGATTTATCCTCAAGCCGGGTGATCTTCTGTGCCGGATGCCACGTCCTTTCCGCGATATAATCCGAGGTGGGGGGAAAGAATTGCAGCTTCACCTGAAATACCTCTCCGGTATAGATGCCAAAGCCGCTGTCAAAGTAGGTTTTGGAATCAAAATCCACCTCGTGTTGGGGTTTATCGCCAAGCTTGATCTTGTCCATGCGATTGAGGGCAAAGACGATCACCTGATCTATCTTTTTATAGTATCCGGCCAGGTAGAAATTGTGGTTGAAATACTTGACTGCCAGAGGCGAGACTTCCTTGTGGCTGTGCCGTTGGTTCTGCACGCTATAGTAGTCAAAAGAGATCATCTTGTAATTCAGTATCGCTTTCAGTACCAGGCTCAGTTTCTCAGGCACAGAGTCCGAATCTGACAGGATACCGGTGCTGTCGCTGATCAGCGCTTTTTGGACATCGCGGTAGAACTTCAGGATGGATTTATCCAGTTTGGTTTCGATCCTGGCTAGAATGCCTTTGATGCTATCGGCAGTAACCAAACCCGATTCCTCCCACAGCTTGCTTGCCAGTGAGAGGCTGAGGATATCCTCGTAATCCAGAGTATAATCAGGAAGGCGGTAACCCTCTGTGAAATAGTAGAAAACCTGATTGCCCCTGTCCATATCCTGATCTTCATAGATAGGAAAACCACAAGACGACAGATTGGTGATATCCCTGGCAATAGTCTTCTTTGATACACCAAAGTAAGTTGCCAATTCACCTTTGGATATGCCGCTTAGCCGATGCTGGTTTATCAGATGCAGCATCTGCCATTGCCTGTACAAAGCTTGATTCCTCACACAATTCTCGCCATTTTATAGATTTTTCAAGATATTTTTGCCATGCCTAAACGGTCAAGGTTTTTCATCACCATCCCTGTCCCTTACGTGTAAACTCGACTACCTGAACACCTTATTCCACTCGGGAGAGTATTTGCCGATAAAGTAGCGCTCGAGTTTTCTGGTCGCTTCAGCCGCTTCCTCATCTCTGCCTACCAGCAGGACATATATCTCCAGATCAGCGGCATGTGCGTGCATTAGCCTCCCCGATGTGTGCTTCCTGGCACTGTCTGACCCTCTGGTATAGTCGGATAATCTCTTCCTGATGCCACCATTTGAATATTCGATGGCTCTGCCGACATACATTACTTTTCCATCCAGTTCGGCTTTGTATAGCCCGACGTAAGAGGAATATGGACTCAGGTCGATGCTGTCCAGACGGCCTGCATACTGCCACTCGCGCTCCCATTCCCTGAGTGTCCTGCCTCCGATAGTTGGGACTTCGGTTCTGCCGGTAGAAGAATTCCTGCTGCCATTTCTCATTTGCTTGCTCTGCTGCTTCCTGCCTTCTTCGATGACTGCATTGCCGATCTTTGCCAGTGTTTTCCAAAAGCTCATTCTGAACTCCTATATATCATTTTTTGCATACGCGCTCTCATGGTAAATCACCCCCTGGACAAAACAGGGGTATAGGCAAAAAAGAAATCTACACAGCCAGCCACGCCCCATATTCTTTCCGCCACCTGTCCTGCAAATGATCCATGGTCACTCCTGATCTGCTTTCCTGGCAAGGGATTAGCCTTTTCGGGAAAGCAGGCTTCCTTCAGATATTTTACCCAAAATCATATATCGCCGGATCCCCTTTGCTTGTCAATCGATAAATTGTGCTTCTTTTGGCAGATAGGCGTATGGAAATGGTCGGGATCCAGTCTTTTAGAATAATCATCCACAAATTACACAAATTAACACTAATTAAAAGAACAAGATAAAGACAAGGGTGCAGCTCGAAAATCAAACGCCAAATCCTGAACCCCATTATATCAATCCGTGGCAATCTGCGCCTTTTATCCGCGATATCTGCGTGAACCGCTTGAGCCGTGATCCAGTCTTTTAGAAACAAGCACCCGACCCCGAAACAAACCCCAACAGACTACTCACCACGTCACAACGGTAAACATACCTTGTCATTCACGGATAATAATCACAATTATCCGCAATATCCTTCATACCGCCCGCCCTTGCTACGACTGGCTTTGGTGCCATCATCCTTAGGTCATCCCTCACCGGGTTAAGGATGACTGCCGGATGACCCACGCCGGAGAGGGGAATGCAAATGAGGCCCATCCCTCTATAATATATAGGTGCTACGGCTTGAATATATTGTGGAAAGGTGGAATTTGTGTAATTTAGGGGCTGCCGAAGCCTGTCCGGCAGAGGCAACGGAGTTGCCTGTTTGGGAGAGACCTCCGGTCTCTGTGGCAAACGGACTTTGCCACCCCTGGCACTGGATCACGGCTCAAGCGGTTCGCGCAGATATCGCGGATAAAAGGCGCAAATTGCCGCGGATTGGTGTTTTTAGGTTCGGGACTTGGTGCTTGCTTTTGGGCTGGTTGCTTGTCCTTGGGTTCTGGTTTTTTAATTCGTGTTAATTTGCGTAATTTGTGGATGATTATTCTAAAAAGACTGGATCCCGGGTCAGCCACCCCAAAGGGGACCCCGTCTGCCCGGGATGACACAGTAAATAGCTTGGTGGTAGTTTATTTCTGGCTTGGCGTGCACCATTTCACCAACGTTTTTCCAAATCCGTATCCTGCAGATCCTGTCGATCCTGTCATCCGTGTCAAGTCCTGAAATGGCGGACTGTTTTTTAGCTTTTGTTGTTTAGCCTAAGCCCCTACATATAATCCCGCTACCGAGCAGGGTTGGCAAAAAGTGAAACTTACGCAGCATCATATAGTTGGGCTGGTTTCTGGTAGTTAATGCCGGCATGCAGGCGGCAGTGATTGTAATCACGGATGGATGATTTGATCAACTCCCTGGCCAGGCGTTTGCTCTTCAGGACGTTATGGATCAGGTATTCATGCTTCAGGGTATTGAAGAAGCGCTCTATTTTGGCATTGTCATAGCAGTGGTTTTTGCCTGTGAAGCTTATCGCAAGGCCATGGGACTGGAGTTTTTTCAGATATCGATAGGAACAATACTGGCAGCCATGGTCTGAATGGTGGATGGCACCTTTCAGTTCCGGCGTGCTTTTCAAAGCCTTGTTAAGGCAATCCAGAGCCCCGTCAGTGCGCAGATTGTTGCTGATGTTGAAGCTGAGTATCTTACGGGAATACATGTCCATCAGAACCGACAGGTAGAGAATGCCTTCGGTGGTATGGATATAGGTGATGTCGGCGCAGACCGCCTGGTTGGGACGGGTTATGGTTACTCCCTTGATCAGGTTTTCAAAGTTGGAGTCATAAATACCGGGGATCGACGTGCGAACCTTCTTGTAGCGCCGGGGCAGAACCAGGCCGCGATCGCGCAGGATCCTGTGGAGTTTGTCCCGGCCGATCCCGATCCCCAGGTTGGACAACTCATGCCACAGCTTGCGGATGCCGTAAGCAGGATGCGCCGCCCTGATCTTAAGTACCTCATCCACAATCATCTGCTCGTATTCCGCAACCTTCTGGGAGGATGCCAAAGTCTCATAATACCAGGACTTGCTCTTGTTGAGATTCTTGCAGATGGCGCTCATGGACGCTTTGACAGAAGCCGCTCCAGCGTTCTTCTTTGCTCGGGGGACAGCCTGGA
>Ga0302241_1001154_pt1 | contig 20431 bp, 16 predicted proteins | sample AAG_UR_Arg_MG_FD_193532 | JGI IMG/M metagenome (GOLD analysis project Ga0302241, IMG submission 193532) | Enriched activated sludge microbial communities from anaerobic digester in WTTP, New Holstein, Wisconsin, United States - AAG_UR_Arg | ecosystem: Engineered > Bioreactor > Anaerobic >... | reverse complement strand
GAACCCGGCAGTTAAGCTCTCCATCGCCGATGGTACTGCGAAGGGTATTCGTGGGAGAGTAGGTCGCCGCCGGAATTAATTACAAAAGAGAGCCTTCAGGGAGTTGAGGGCTCTTTTTTTGTGCTTAGAAGGTGACGGGGGAAGAGACGGGGGAATCGATGGGGGAATCGGTGGGAGAATCGGTGGGGGAAGCAATGTAAGCGTCAAATATCCCGGACCTTGGATAACTTCAAGGAATCCTGGATATTTTTTCTGTATTGCGCAATCTGGCGGGAGGATGCCTGTAACTACGCCTGCTGCTACTGAGGTGAGCTCATTATGACTTCCAGCACCCCTCCGGCTATGGCAAGAGCCTTGTCTGTAATGCTGAAACAATGCTCCCTCTCTCCTCTTGGATCGATGTCGCCTATCTTTGATCCTTTGACTGCCATAACGGACGGATGTATCAATCCTCTCAGTATCCCTTCTATCTGAGAAGAGACCGGGATGCCTTCGACATGTGCAACGACTTCACCTGGCATGACTGAATCGCCAATGCTTTTCACCGGCATTACGTGACCATTGACGGGAGACCTGAGCAGCCTCTCTACCGTATATCCCCTGATCAGTCCAGGCACTCCTGTGTTGGGTATGGCAGAGCCGTTTCTGATCACTCTGCCGAGATAATGGCCCCGCTTTGTTTCGATCACCGCATCGACTTCTTCCGGAGCCGAAAAGCCAGGGCCTATCCCGATCACTATAGGAGCCATTCCGCTTTTTGTTCCAAGATTCTTTTTTGCCATTATCGCATCTACAAGAATGTCCGGTCTCAGTTCGCTGATGGATCTGCCCTCGGGATCTACCAGTACGCAGACCCTGCTTCTGTCATAAACAAGATCCTTTAATGAGTCTATCCTTACAGCCCTCATATCTTCAATCGTTATTTCTCCGTCAAAGACTGCGGAGGCCACGGAGACAGTTCTTCTCACTACCAGAGGGGCAGAGATCTCCAGTGAAAGGACCGAATAGCCGACCTTCCATAATCTGTAGATGATTCCGGTAGCCAGATCTCCGCCGCCTCGAACAATTGCAAGTTTACCTGTCTTCATTAAACAAAACATCCGCATTGACCGTTGATTCTAGAGCTTGCTTATTTTTAATACGTCGCACCTCAGGCATCTGCCAGCTTCGCGTTCTACCTGTTCGGCACTGAAGCCTTTTTCCACTTCACAGAAACAGCCCTTTCTTTCGTCAGGCGACAGGATCGGCATGACTTCGCGGTCAGCTTTCGTTTCATCGACAGGCTTGGTAAGCTCTCTCTTCAAAGTCTTCCTGTCGATCACCTGTCCGTCACCTCCGAGGTAGCGGTCGATTGAAGAAGCTGCCTGCTTGCCTCTGTTAACGCCCGATACGACCGAGTCAGGGCCGGAAACACAGTCACCGCCCGCAAAGATCCAAGGTGTATGGGTGATTCCGTGATAAGATGCTCTGAACACGTTGCCCCTTATCTCGACCAGTCCGCATTCATCGCATACCACATCGCAGCTCAGCGCCTGCCCTATGGCACAGATCAGCATGTCTGCCTTCAGTGTCATTGTCGATGAATCATCATAAGAGGGTGAGAACCTTCCCGATGCGTCAAAGACTGAGACACACTTTTTGAATACGACCTCTTTTACTGTGCCGTTATCGGAATTGATCACTTTGGGCCCCCATCCGTTTACTACGTGAAGCCCCTCTTCTTTGCCTTCCCTCACCTCGTCGGCATGGGCAGGCATCTCATTCTCTTTTTCAAGGCATACAAGAGAGACTTTGGAGGCTCCAAGCCTGATCGAGGTCCTTGCACAGTCCATAGCGACGTTTCCGCCGCCGACGACCACGACTTCCTTGCCTTTCAGATCGGCCTTGGTTTCAAGTCTCTGGGTGCGGAGGAAGGAAACACCTGACATTACTCCTGCAGAATCCTCTCCGGGCACTCCAAGCTTTCTGTCATTGTGGTCTCCGACGGCCAGGTATACTGCCATATACCCCTTTGACCTCAGTTCTTCGAGCCTGATGTCTACGCCGATCCTGGTGCCTGTGACAAACTCTATTCCCATCTCTCTGAAGACGTCAAGTTCTCTTTCGAACAGCTCTCTGGGAAGACGATACTCGGGAAGACCCACAGCAAGCATTCCGCCTATAACATCAAGCGCCTCGAATACCGTTACGGAATATCCTTTTTTCTGGAGATAGAATGCGCAGGAGAGCCCTGAAGGGCCTGAACCTACAACTGCGACCCTCTTGCCGTTTGCTGCTTCCATCTTTGGCAATGGGAATTTGCCCTCTTTTTCGTAAAGTGTATCGGTAATGAATCTTTTTATCCCTCTGATCGCTATTGGTTCATCGATCTTTACCCTGTTGCACATGGCTTCGCACGGATGGTTGCAGACACGTCCGCAGGTAAGCACCAAGGGAAGCTCCGTCTGGATCACCTGATATGCTTCCTTGTACATTCCTCTTCTTGCGTAGTCAAGATAAAGTGGCACCTCCACGTTTGACGGACAGGCATTCTGGCATGTGTAACGCATGCAGTGGACGTAAGCTGTCGGATCATGCCTTTCATAGAGGCACTCCGTGCAGTAAAGGCACTCCGTGATCCTGTCCAGCCGGCCGTCCTGAGCTTTTTTTACCCACATAGGGTCGGCTATCAGCGGTCTTGCAAGAGCGACCATATCCGCCCTTCCTGTTGCGATAACTTCATCTGCAAATTCAGGGTTCCCGAGCTTACCGACTGTGACAACCGGTACGTCTACGCACTTTTTTATCTCCTCGGCAAGGTAAACGTTGGGACCATCGGGATATTCGATCGTAGGTTTACCGCGCTGGTCGGAGTAACCCTTTACAGGAGCATCGTCAAAGCGAACCCCAGCGGAAACATCCATGCAGTCTACGCCGTTCTTGACAAGTTCCTGCGCAAATATCCTACTCTGTACTATTGTGTTTCCTCCGATCACAAATTCTTCTGCGCTTATCCTGGCAAAGATCGGGAAATCGGGACCGACGAGTTTTCTGACCTTTTTAAGTATCTCAAGGTGGATGAACATCCTTCCGTAAACATCTCCGCCGAACTCATCGGTGCGGAGGTTCGTCCTTCTTGAAATAAAGTCGGCCATTGTGTAAGTGTGGGCATAGTGAAGCTCGATCGCGTCGAATCCTGCTTCATAAGCCCTTCTGGCCCCTTCGACAAAATCATCGATAATGCCGTAGCATTCCTGGTTTGTGAGTTCATGGGGCTTCATCCCGACACCGTATATTGAATGCGCTATCTGGAGACCGATCTTACAGTCTTCCTCATGGACAGCAGCGATAAGGCTTTTAAAGCCGTTGATGTGTTCATCCTTGCTTATCTGAAGTCTCAGCCCCGCATGGATGTATTTTGAGCTTACGCTGGTATGCTCGGTCATTATGAGCCCAACACCCGAACGGGCCCTGTCAACGTAGTGCTTGATTGTATTTTTGGAGACAAACCCATCGGGGCCTGCCGAGTTTGTGAACATCGGAGACATTATTACCCTGTTTTTAAGTTCCATATTGTTGATCTTTATCGGAGAAAATAATCCTAATCTCTGCATCTAAAGCACTCTCCCTATTTTGTGAAAATAGTATTTAATGTTCTTTATATGAAAAAATCTGCGAAGAGCAGATAATTTTGCTCAGCACAGATCTTTCATATTTTGAATTTTTAAAGAATAGTTACTATTTATTTGCCTGCTGCTTTGTGGGCTTTGATCTTCTCAGACGCGATCCTGATCGCATCGTAGAACTGGACATAACCCGTACAACGGCAAAAATGTCCTGAAAGCTCATCTCTTACCTCTTCTTTGGTAGGAGAGTCGTTGCGCATGAGCATCGACTTAGCTGACATCACTACTCCCGGGGTGCAGAATCCGCACTGTATGGCTCCTGCTTCTATGAATGCCTCCTGTATCGGATCAAGCTCATCGTCTTTGATGAGACCTTCAATAGTGAGAATATTTTTGTCTGTTGCCTTCATCGCCGGGATAAGGCATGAGTTAACTGCAACTCCGTCTATCAGGATCGTGCAGGCTCCGCATTCTCCCTCTTCACAACCTTTTTTTGTTCCTGTAAGGCCGAGGTCGTACCTCAGAACATCTGCAAGAGTATGGGAAGGATCTACCATGATGCTCACATTTTTGCCGTTAACGATACAATTCAATTCCTGCATTTATATCACTCCTTAAATAAGAGACTGGGAAGCTTCTCTTAAAGCCTGCGCTACCAGATCCTTAACAAGATTCTTTCTGTATGCACCCGAACCGCGCAGAAGTGAATCTCTCGGAGATGCCTCTTCTCCTGCGAGTTTTGAAGCCTCTTCAAAAACTTCCTCAGAAGGTTTTTTACCGACAAGGAATTCCTCGGTTTCCTTTGCACGGAAAGGCACGATGTCAACCGGAGATGCAACCACTTTGGCCTCTGTTATGATCCCGGAGGCATCTGCTGTAAGCATTACGGCCACGTTGACTACTGGTAATGACATAGCCTCACGGGGTGAGATCCTCTTGAACGCTGTGCCATACTTGCATTTAGGAATATCAATGAATATTTTTGTTATAACTTCTTTGGTAGGGTCAACTGTGCTTACGCCAACCTTTTTGGAGAGCTCTCTTATTTTCTGGATCCTGGTGCCATTTTCGTCAGCTATTTCACAGGAGGCATCCATTGCAGTCATTGGGACTACAGAGTCGGCTGCTGGCTGTGCACTTACGATATTTCCGGCCAGCGTAGCTACGTTTCTTATCTGAGGCGACCCAACACTCCTGCATCCGTCTGAAAGCGCCGGAAAATATTTTTTCACTGTTTCATTCGACGCGATCTCAGCATGTGTCATAGCAGCTCCGATCACAAGCTTGTTGCCAATAACCTCGACAAATCGCATCTCCTTCACGTCAGATACGTCTACCAATACCGACGGGGAGACTTTCTCGTCCTTTATCCAGAGAGAAAGGTCGGTAGCACCTGAAACAAGCCTGGCATCACCTTTGTATTCAGAAAGCATCTTTATGCATTCTTCGACATTTTTGGGAAAAAGGTACCTCTCAACTTTTTTCAATTTTTACCCTCCTAAAAGCAAGATATTCTCAAGCTTGTATTATCAAGATTAGCGGTACTCGCAAGACGTTGAAGTTTTATAATGCAAAAACTCTTTTTAAAGTGGATCTGAGCATAACCGTTATGTTCAGATCCACCTTTATACCTGCTGTCTAACGTGTCTGATCAAAAGCACATTACACAAATTTTGAAGTGCTCAATCTTGTTGTTTATTTTTCAAACGACATTGCAGCTTAAAGCTATTTCAAACTTGATTTCTTTTTCAAGCATTTCGACTGATGTAGACTGGTCTTTTGTGCGACAGCACAGCCAAATACACAAAAAACTATTTATGCTGCCAGTTTAATTTCCTTTTTATTATGCTTAAATCCTCCTGAGGTGATCAGCACTCCGGCAAGCAGTGCCAACCCTATCGCGTCCGTAATATAACCGGAATCGATCAGAAGAAGTCCGCCTACGATCGCAGCCACACGTTGTACCAGGTTGAGTCTGTTAAAGAGATGTCCCTGCACGCCGGCCGCAAGCGCTATTACGCCCAGAGAGCCCAAAACCATTGCCAAGACGATATCAAATGGATGTCCCTCAAACAGAAGCGGCGAGTTATAGACAAACATGAACGGCACCAGGAAGGCAGCCAGGCCAAGCTTAGAAGCCTGCCACCCGCATATATTCGGGTCGCAGTCAGCAATGCCGGCAGTAGCATAGGCGGCCACGGCGACCGGGGGCGTTATCGCGGAAATGATCGAGAAATAAACTACGAACAAATGTGCTGCCATCAAGGAAACGCCCAATTGCAGCATCGCAGGGACAGCCAGCATCGCAGTAAGAACATAAGCAGCGGCAACAGGCATACCCATTCCCAAGATCAGACAGATAACAGCTACCATTATCAGTGTAGGCATCAGCATTCCCTGTGTAAGACCAAGGATAAGGCTTGTGATCTTCCCACCAAGTCCGGTGGCCATTATGCCTGCAACTACCATTCCTGCGGCGGCACAGGCTGTGGTTACCTGGATGCTCGACTTTGCACCGTCTTCAAGTGCCTCAGCAATATCTTTTATGTACATTCTTGATGATTTTTTAAACCAGCTGATGATTATGACAGTAACAATACCAATAATAGCTGTCATCGAGGGGCTGCGTCCTGACAAAAGTGCCCAGACCAGTACAACGATAGGTATCGTATATTGCCAGCCTTCCCTAAGGACCTTACGTACCGATGGTATCATGTCTTTTTCCATCGGTTTAAGATCGCTTTTAAGAGCTTCAAAATGGACCATCGCCAACAGCGAGACATAATAGAGTACAGCAGGGATCGCTGCAGCAACGCATATCTTCACGTATGGTATACCCGCGACTTCGGCCATCAAGAAAGCGGATGAACCCATGATAGGAGGCATTATGCTGCCCCCTGTAGCTGCAACGGCTTCAATTGCGGCCGCAAAAACGGGAGTATATCCCAATTTTTTGTTCATTGGGATCGTAAATGCACCGGTCGTAACTGCGTTTGCTGTAGGACTTCCTGATATCATGCCAAAAAGGCCGCTTGATACAACTGCGACCTTGGCTCCTCCGCCGGTCGTACCGCCGGCAACTGCATTGGCAATATCAAAAAAGAAATCTCCGCACCCTGATTTGGACAAAAAAGAGCCAAACAGGACAAAGAGAAATACGAACGTCGAGGCAACCGCCATTGGCGATCCCCAAATTCCATTGAAGGTGAAACTTAGCTGGTCGATCTGATCCATAAAGCTCATCTGCCTGTGCCATAGATCACCCGGAACATAATGTCCGAAAGCCATATACGCTATGAATGCCGCTGCCACATATGTAATGGGGCCTCCAAGCGTGCGCCTGGCCGCTTCAAAACTGAGTACTACAAAAATACCTCCTGCTATAAGATCCATCGTAGTAAGCGGATCTACCATCGGATTTCGCGTGGTTATTCTTTCCATATTCAGATTAAAGTAAATCCCGGCAAATACGGCCGCAACGATACATATTATCTCAATCACACCGGGCTTTTTCATGCCCTTGCCCTTGGTATAGGTATAGATGAGGAAGGTAAGGACAAGAACAAAAGTCAGATGGTTAGCCATGTGACGAATAGGGGTGATCGCCCCGAGCGTTACTTCCCATATCTGATATAAGGACATTATTACTGCAATCGCCATGACTAGTTTCTTCATAAAGGGATTGTCTGCATACTTTCGTCTGCTGCCTGCTTTATGATATATTAACAATAGCTCTTTAAACATTGACATTTTCCACCTCTACTCTTTATATTACTTTACAGATCAGCAAGGCAAAAAACCTTGTCCGACTTGACCAAATGCCAGCAGATCCCTACTGGTCCATGACCTGCTGGCATTACAGTACATTTGTTTCTACTACTTCAGCAGTCCAACTTCTTTAAAATATTTTTCTGCTCCGGGATGGAAAGGAACATTATTTACCTGAACAATCGTCTTGTCGTTCAACGCAGCGTATCCCTTAGCGACATTCTTGAGGTAGGCAACGTTCTTGTGGAGCGATTTGACCATGTTATAGACCTGGTCCGCAGGCAGATCAGCATTGGCGATCAGGATCACTGCCGTGTTGATTGTGGGCACGTCCTTTTTCTGGAATGAATAGGTTCCGGCAGGTACTACGGTCTTCGTCATTCCAAGTTCTTTGCCGACTTGCTTAATTGCTGCATCGCTCATTGGCAGCAGGTGCATTTTTATGCTGGTCGATGCTTCGATAAGATCGCCTGCTGGGACAGGAATACAATCTCCTGTGCCGTCCATACGGTTGTCAGCCATCATTTCAAAGGTTTTGCCTGAAGAGAGGTAGAAGACTTTCCCTCCCCACTTCTCGATGTCGGCATAGCTAATGCCATAGGCCTTCAGAACAGCGGCAGTAAGTATGTCACCTGTGGAACCCTTGGAGTCCACAGAGACCTTAAGCGGGAATTTTTTTGCTTTTATTTCTTCAAAAGAGTTTATCCCAGACTTATCAGTCATTACGAACTGAAATGCGTTTATCGGAATCAATGCGCATACGGCACGGAGATTCTTCATTGGAGTTTTGAAATCTCCTTTGCCATTATAGGCCTGGTTCGCAGTTAAACCGAACGAAAGACCCATTTCAACTTTTCCGGCGTTTACCATACCGGGGTTAGCGGTCGTGCTGCCGGGTTCTGCGCTGATCTGGTAGTCTTTGTTCTCTCTGCGCATAGCCTCAACGGCACCTTCAGTGAAGATCGACCACGAACCACCGACAGAACCTCCGGAAACGGTAATACGCGTTGCAGCTTCGGCCATCGGGGTATCGCTGATACCGAACGTAAAAATGGAACAAATAAGCATAACACCGATCAAGAAACTGAAACCTTTTTTCATAATTACTCCTCCTCATTTTTTGGGTTTTGAAATTAATTACTGCTCTAATCAGTTTCAAAGATGAAATGAGTACTGTGCCCTCCTTCCTGTCAAAAGTAGTGAATAAGTGGTACACAAATCACCAAATAAAATTTCCTTGGTTTTATAGCCTAAAAGTTTTATTGTACCTGACTTTTGTGGAGTTCCCAGAATACCTTTTCCGGAGTTATCGGAAGATCTCTGATCCTTACTCCGCATGCATCCTCAATGGCATTTGCGATCGCAGGGGCGGTCGGTATAAGTGTGGGTTCTCCAACTCCCTTTGCACCATAGGGACCCAGCGGGTCGTTAGTCTCTATCGCTATTCCTTCAACGGCAGGCATGTCCTTTATTGTCATGAAGGTATACCCGTGAAGACCCTTCGAAGCGGGGATCCCGTTTTTGAAAAGCATATTTTCATACAGACACCAACCGATCCCCTGAGCGACTCCGCCTGTTATCTGGCCCTGAAGCCCAAATTCATTGACGACCTTGCCTACGTCATGTACGGCTATGACACGTACGACCCTGACCTTGCCAGTTGCGGTGTCGACCTCGACTTCGACTCCATGTGCACCGTAAGTGTATGCGCTTGAATAGTCACCATAAAAGTTTGCATCTGAACCTATTGTCGGGGGGTCATATGTTACGTTTGCAATGAGCGGAACTCCGGCATTCGTTCTTATTGCCTTAGTAGCGACTTCCTTTACAGTCAGAAGGATCGATGAATCCCTGCTGCATTTAACCAGTCCGTCTTCAATGAACATAGTATCTCTCTGACGTGAAGTCATTTTCGCAGCCAGGTCGAGTATCTGTGAGAGAAGCTGTTCGCATGCAAGCAGAACGGCTTTTCCGCCAAGGGTCGTGACGCGGCTTGAGTATGTTCCCATACCAAAAGGGGACACGTCCGTATCAAGGGGCATGACCGTTATCGTATCGATAGGTATGCCGAGTTTTTCCGCAGCGATCTGGGCAAAAACTGTCTTAGCTCCCTGTCCCATGTCTTGCTCGCCTGAGAATATAAATACTCCGCCGTCTTCGTGCATACGTACTGTTGCAGCTGAGCCGTCGAATTTTTCCCCGCCGCGGTTGCCTGAAACGTGGGTCATACATGCAACACCTATGCCACGCTTGATGCGGCCGTTCTGTTCCTCTGCAGGGAGCCTGTTTTCACGGATCTTTTCTGCAGCAATCCTGATGCAGTCCTGAAGCCCGCAGCTCTTTATCTTCCACTTATGGAGCGTAACGTCGCCCTTCTGGACAGCGTTTTTTATGCGCACCTCAACAGGGTCAAGACCTATCTTTTTACAGCATTCGTCAATAAACGATTCGACTGCAAAGTGGCTCTGGCTGTTTCCATATCCTCTGAATCCGCTTGTCGGGATAAGGTTGGTGTATACAAGATAAGAGTCGCATTTTGTCGACTTATACCTGTAAAGGCAGTCAGTACGGATCGAAAGGTTAAGGAGGACCTTCGGAGCGGCCCACGAATATGGACCGTTGTCTGCGATGATCGTCATCTGCTTTGAGACCAACGTTCCGTCCTTCATCATTCCAAGCTTTACCTTCATTTTGGGTGCTATCCTGGGACGGGTGGTAAGCTGCTCTTCTTCCCTCGTCAGAAGGAGCTTGACGGGTTTGCCCGTCTTTTTAGCCAGCACGGCCGCGATAGGATGGAAATTACGGATCCATATCTTTGCTCCGAATCCCCCGCCTACAAAGGGAGATTTAACACTTACCATAGAGGGTTTGATACCAAGAGCTTTTGCAATCTCGTTTCTGGCCTGGAATACGGACTGGATACCTGTCCATACAGTGAGACGACCATTGGACTCCCACTGTGCAACTGCCCCGAACGGCTCCAGGTATAACCCTGAAACGCGATGTGTGCTGAATTCTTTTTCAAAAACGTAATCGCAGGAAGCAAAATCCTCTTCCACGTTTCCGCGTTCAACGTGGTACTCTATTGCGATATTTCCCGGCTTATCATCGTGGACTGAAACAGCACCTGGCTCCATCGCTTTTATCGGGTCGTCGACCACAGGCAGCACTTCATATTCAACCTTGATGAGTTTGAGAGCTTCCCTTGCTATCTCGTCTGTGTCGGCAGCGACAGCTGCAACTTCATCGCCGACATACCGGACTTTGTCGACAGCAAGCATGTCCACGTCCGCGATCTCCATGCCGAACTTATTCTTGGGACAATCCTTGGCTGTTATTACAGCCCTTACCCCCTTCAATTTCTCAGCTTCGGATGTATCGATCGAAATTATCCTTGCATGAGGATGGGGGGATCTGAGTATTTTGCCGATCAGCAGACCTGGAAAAGAAATATCGTCAAGATATTTAGCCTTCCCAGTGACTTTATCGACAGCGTCTACAAAACATTGCTTTGTGCCGATGCTTTTGAACTGTTCCATATGCATACCTCCACTACTCATGTTATTATTTCTGTACAAGTTTTTTGACTTCAAAAAGGCATCTTTTGGAATCGTCACTGCAAACTACTGACATTTCACCTGAAACAAAAATGACTGCCCCTTTTATCATTTCGCATTTAATAAGTTCTTCCGCTCTCTCTTTTCCGGACTGGAGAGCCTTGAACACGCTTTCTTTTTTCAGATTACCTACTGACTTTGTAACAAGAAGCCCCTTAATGTCTGTCCCGTAATCCAACTCTTCTGCAGGACACTGAACTATAGCGGGATCGTCACATATACATGCGTTTGCTATGGATGTTGCAGCTGCGTCTGCCAAGGAGGAAGTACAGGCAAGGACAGTAACTGCTGACGCTATACCCCGTGTAAGACTGCGGCCGCCCATTCCGCTTGTCGCCATTCCTCTTATGTCCTCAAAAGAATTGACCTCAAGACAATGGGTCTTATTTCCAATTTTAATGTCGCTGATAAGAGCAGCTCTGATAGATTTTCTGCCGTTCTCACTGACTCTCCAGGCGATATCCCCTCCGTTGTTTGCCATCGCGAAATCTGTTCCAAAGCTTTTCATTTCTTCTACAGCAAGATCTGAAACTGTTCCTGCAACTGCAGCAAGTGGTGTGAATTCCGGCTCATTTAGCATCCTTACAGAGTTGACCATTCTTTTTACAGCTTCCGGTGCGTGATCTGGAATATTCTTTATTTCGGAAACCGGCTTTCTAATAGTTTCAAGGTATACGGCAAGATCATTAAATACCTTTATTGCTTTACCAGCGCCGGCGACAGCAGCTCCAGTAAAGGGAGTGCCATTTTTCTTGGCCTCGAGTATCATGGTCACGGGGCCGTAGTCCACAAGGACTACGCCCTCGCCTATGACATGATATTTCTTAGGATTATTCAAAATATCAGCCTTCTTGTTTACTGAATGAATAAAAATTGAGTTAATATTTTTCTTCACTCTTTCAGCTCTGTAAACTCAAATCTTCCTTCTGACAAAACATCTTCCTTTGTCCTCATGGCGTGGACGTGGCCTTTGATGGCTTTGTATTTATCTACGGTCATCGTATATTCGATAGGGGCAAGTACCGCTGGGGAAGCAGTGTAGTTGAACGGATGATCTATCATTTTTTCTACGTCTGCGAGGAATGTGATACCGCCTCCTGGCATAATGTAGGTCGGAGCACCCGCTATGGTAAGATGCGCATCGCCGCTGTGAACGGCTTTGGTGATCTGAATGGGATCCACTGTCACGCCTGCTCTTGCACTTCCTCCAACGCCAGCGTAATACATTGCTGAGACCCTGCTGTCTTCACAGCATCCTGCAGCCATCTTTCTGAATTCTTCCAGTTCAGCAGAGATCACGGCAGGCTTCACTGTTCCGTCTTCCTGTATCTCGAACAAAGCTATCTTTCTCCAGGTTGTTTCAGCTACGAGGATCTTCATTCCCGGCTTGGCTATTCTCATATCGATTTCTTTGATCGCCTCTACCGGATCCTTGATATTCGTTCCTCCCCAACCGTCTCCGTGTTCAAAGAAATAACGTCCGTTTGTGGCAAGGCGTCCGACCGGAGTCACTCCGCTGTATGGCTTTTGTTCTGCTCCGGCGGGATGTTTCGTAAAGAGACCGGTAATGTGGTGATCGAGTATAATAGCTTCATCGATAAGAGGCGCAAGTGAACGTGCAAAAAGACCGCAGCATGCTCCTCCGCATCCTACTCTCATCTTGTCGTCAACTTCTCCGTTAATCACGGGATGTTCTCCGACCTGAAGCTCAAGCTTACAGCCGCCGTCGATCGTAAGTTTGACTTTTTCTTTATTCCCCAGTTCTGCCATAGTCTTGACAACGTACATGCCGTCGGGTCCCTTGACCTTGTTTACGCCGCCAAGGATAAGGATGTGTGAACCATACTGCTCCGTCGTGACGATGCCGACTACGCGGCCGTCGCGGCGCACCAGTGCACCCTCGTCACCGACATGGGCATTGGAGTCGATCTTGACCATCATTGAGCTGTATGACACAGGCGCTTCAGTGACGACCGTTACAACGTCAAAACCGTCACGCTTCTCGGTAACTATATAGGGAGCAGGCTTGTAGTCCGGATATGCGGCACCGGCTCCTACAGCGGAAACTATCGGTTTGGCAATGGCTATTTTTTCAGGGTCGACCTTTGTATTTGTCGGTATCTGGAGAGGCCTGACCAAGACAAGATTTCCCGACTCATTTTTAAATCTTTTGCATGCTCCCTGCTTGCCTTCGGGAATGCGGCACTTGACACCGCAGTTGCGGCAAAGCAGAGTATCAGTAGCAACGGCAGCTTCAGAAAGGGCATTAAATTTGCAATATTTGATACAGGTGACACAGTGGACGCAATTATCGTTTACGACCGCCTTCTTGTTAATTACTTTTATCGCTTCTGAAGGACAGACCTGTTCACAGGACTTGCACCCTATACATTTCGCGATATCGACCTTTATCATATATTCCACTCCTTCTGGAAGGGGCATTATCATTCAATATAAAGAGATCCCGGCAATAGCAGTATGAACTTTTTTAACTGTCATTGCCGGGGTAAAACAATGATTTTTTATTAGATAGTTTTATCCATTTTTGCTTTGAGGATCACAAGCAGGCGTTCCTGCTCGTTGTTGACGATCATAACGCCTTCGTCAACTCCCATTCCGGGTTTGCCGGCCATTGCAAAGGGTTTTGTTGCAACTGCGAGGTTGGCGCAGACCAGTGCGGATTTGTCTGTCTCATTGCAGGTACCACCCTGATAGGCAAGCACACCGTTTTTTTTGCAGTAAAGTACGGCTTCGATGATGTTGTTGATGCCGCCGAGGTCAATGGTTTTGACCTGTACCATGTCTGCACCCTTTGCGTCTACCCACTCGACTATCTCTTCATATGTGTTGGCATATTCGTCTATGATGAGCTTCAGTCTGCTTCCGGCTTCGTCAAGGCGTTTGCGGAGGTACTTCATGCCTTCAAGCTGCTTTGCGTTTGATTTGAGGTCGATAGGCATTTCGATAAAAACTTCATATGGTGCACAGACATCTGCTACCTTGAGAAGGTACTCAAATACCTTGTCGAGGTCATCATTGAAAGCGTAGCCCATGCAGCCGTATACGTCGTAGCGCATAACAGGCTTGTAGTCCGCGTCTCCGATCTCTGTGATGCGATTCTTTACCCACTTTACCCAGTCAAGGAACTTCTGTCCGTCCTTGCCAAGCTTTTCTTCAACATTGTTGATAAGTCCGTGGGGCATCATGCCGACCCTTTTGAGGATCATCTTGTCGACGTTAGTGTAACGCTCGTCGCCTGACTGTGCGTTGATCCTGACAGGGGTGAGGTCTGCCTTGAGGCCGTACTCGTTGAGTACGACTTCGCACATTGTAAGCTTCTGCTCGTAGGCAACGGCTTCGAGAATGGCCTGGGTCACGCCGTAGCGGATCGATGCGGGAAGCTGATAACCGTCAAATTTTGCACGGTCGAATTTCTCTGCGGTCGATTTAAATTCTTTGATATCCATACCCTCAAAATAAGGAACGACATGCTTCTCAATGACCTTGATAAGGGCATCGGCTGTGTTGGGGACTTCTCTGCCGCCGCTTGCCGCATACTGTGCGACTGCGCAGTCTCCGTAAACGATCTTACCGTCTTCGAGGACGAACATTACTGAAACGGCAACGCCTGGCTGCCTGATCGACTTAAAGCCGGGGGTTACTGGCTCTCCCTTGTAAACAAAACCGTCTGACTTAGCTCCGGCTTTGATCGCCTGCTTGTCGTCCATGTAAAAACCGGTAAGTGCCTTTGAACAAATAACCTTTTTGACCTTCATAAAAAATCATTTCCCTTCTGTTTTTTGCTTTAGATACCCTTAAAAGGTTTAAATTCTAATCTGTTTTATTAGCGAATAACCTTGCCGTCCTTGGCTGCAAGTTTGCCGCCGATGTATACTCTCTCGACGTTTTTGAGCGTCGGGTATTCAGTGACTACGATGTCTGCAAAGTAGCTCTTCTTGAGCAGTCCTAGATTGGGGGCGAGTCTCGGCAGGACTTCGCCGACCCTTGAAGTGCCCTGTCTCACTGCCTTAGCAAGTCCGACGATCTTTTCTTCAAGCGCTGCGTGCTGGATCGCCTCAAGCATTGAATCGCTCTTGCCTGCTGCAAAGTCAGTCGATATTATGTCGATCAGATTATTTTCGTAGAATGCGAAGAGATTTTCGGGTGAAGCAACAAGGGCCTTTGCACCCCACGGATCATGGACTGCCGCATCAAGGATCACTCCCGGGAACTGCTTGAGGTAGCGGCCGTTTTCAACGCACTCGTCCTTTGTGAAGAGGTAGTTTGAGTGACAGCAGATCAGGGTGTTGAGTCCCATCTTGGCTATTTCATGAACGATATACTTTGATGTCGGTGCGTTGTGTATCATAAGAGGAACATCGTACCTCTTGGCAAGGATCGCTGCCTCACGGTACCCGTCAAGTGCGACCTTTACAGAGGCCAGTGTGGTCTTGTAAACGATATCTTTTGTCTCTTCCGGAGTAAGAAAGCTGTCAAGCTTTGCATCTTTAAGGGCCTGCGCGACTCTGTCGCGGTCATAATAGGATTCCTCTATATAGCGTCCGAGCACGGAAAGCTTCATCGCCCTGGCCTGAAGGTAGTCGATATCCTTGCCCTTGCGCTCCTTTACCGCTCTGGGGATGTAGAGGTAGTCCTGACCGCCGCCGCCCAGTGTGTGTCCGCCGCCGACTTCGCCTATGCAGATAGCACCTTCTGAAAGCATATTCTCGACTGTCATCTCTTTGTGCTTGGGAAGGAAGCCCTTTCCGTCGCAGAGTTCCCCGGCGTGGTAGTTTGTAGGAGAGTGCGTCGTTGCTGCCTTGATCCTGATCGGGTGTGTCTTCTGGGTAGCCTTGACCTCGTCCATCGTTACGAAGCCGTCTATGTTTAGTAATGTTGTGTGCCCCTGAAGCAGGCTGCGGTCAAGGTGGCTCATGATGAATTCCTCACCGTAGTTGACACATCCGCTTGCAAACATCGGTCCAAAGGTTATGCCATGCTGATGGTGATTTATCATTCCGGGCATAACACACTTTCCTGTGCAGTCGATAACTTCCTCCGCATAGGATTCGAGGTTTTCATCGTAATGAAGGTTGACGTCTACGATAAGTCCGTCAGCTTCAATTACGTTTCCTCTCTCAAGTACTGTCTTTCCGTCTCCGGTAACTACTGTACCGTTCTTAAAAATTTTCATTGCACTACCTCCTGATATTTTTAAGCTTTGATTTAAGCTTCAAACTCCCACTCGGCACGGCGGGGATCAAAACAGCATCCAAGCCTCATTGATACTACCCTGATGCCGCTTGCGCGCTGCGGACCGACCTTTACGAAAGTTGCAAGGGCTGTCGTCTTTCCTCCGAGGCCCAAAGCGCCGTAGCCGGCCTTATTCACTTCATCAGTGATCTTTTTTTCCATCTCAGACTGGACTGAGAAGTTCCCCTTCGCCATTGCTTCCATACTTAGCGAGGCCGCTTCCAGATTGCTCCGCCCTATTCCAAAAGACAAAACGCATGGAAGGCATCCAAGAAGCTTTGCGCCTTCTACCGCCCATTCGACCATTTCATTTATTACCGTATCAACTGAATGCTTATGGAAGACCCTGAGGGTTTTCCCCCTGATCTCCGGGCCGCCGCCGTACATCATCAATGTCAGGCGGATCTTTTTGCCGGGGATCTTTCTGATCTGCATTGGAGCCATTGCAAGGTCGCCTGAATCTTCCGAAAGACCGCCGGACTGGCTTATGCGTTCGTAATCATCCCCCTTGACAGCCATAGGCCTGCCGGGAAGTTTGCGCAGACCCTTAACAACACCTTCCTCGACAGCGCTGAAAAAACCTGCGGGGACGGCAGCATCCTCACCTACTTCAACAAGTATGTGAGGGATGCCAGTATCATCACAGAGAGGGAAAACTCTATCCTCTGCTATCTCGGCATTCTTTATAATGTTATTCAGGACCCACTTTGCATGCGGGCTCTCTTCGCGCTCAGCCGCTCTTTTGTAAGCCTCCATCTGGTCAGGTCTGAAGACTGTGCTGGCCATGACAAGTGTCTCTGCTGTCTTTTCTACGATCTCTTTTCTCGTTATCATCAGATTTACCTCTGCTCAGTTATTTGTCGTATATAGACTCGCCGTGCGCTATCGCAACGATGGCCGGGAAATTCTCAACTTCTATTTCGTGAAGCGCCTCCATTCCCTCCTCAGGGAACGCGACCACGCGCCTGCTCTTTATGGAAGCGGTCAGAAAAGCAGTGGATGGTGGAGTCACAAGAAATATGGAATTATATTTCTTCAGTGCTTCTGCCGTTTCCTTCTTAAGGCTCCCTTTGCCTATGTGTATTTTTATACCTGCTTCCGAAAGTGCAGGAATGCTTCCCTCTATGTCTACCTTATTGCTTGAAGTGGGACCTATTCCTGCCGGGCTCACTGCAGTATGAAAAACGGCTCCGCCCGAAAGGTGGATGCCTTTTTCTTCGCAGGTACCTTCTTCGATACACTTGACGATCTTCGGCAACACTGCATCTCTGCCGGTAAAGATTTTTCCTGTTATCTCTACCATGTCGTAAATCTTCAGCTGGTTGATCACGTTGTCATCAACAGGCATGTTGATTTGCATGCTTTTTCCCTCTTTTCACAAATTACCCTCTTTACATATCCACATTATGGATATATTATCTTGTATGTGGTTATTCTATAATACAGGTTATTTGATCTGTGTCAATATAATTTGTTTTTGATTTGTCTGTAATGGTATGAATTTTTTACAGCCTGGTATAATCAAAAAAATCTAAAATAAAAAAAGTAAGTTGAAATTTATAGAGAGATAAAATAACCGATGGTTTGGATCGGAGAGGAAGAAATGGTCGAAAAAGAAAATGAGAATTTTGATAATGGTACCCAATCTATTGAAAGAGCCCTTTCTGTTTTAAACTGCTTTACGAGGGGGACAGAAAATCTTTCTCTTACAGAGATATCAAAGATTGTCGGCATCCCCTACTCAACTGCATCAAGAATAACTGGGATCCTTGAAAAGGAATCTTTCCTATTCCGAGACAAACGCTCCAAAAGGTTCAGCTTGGGTCGTAGAGTCTACTCTTTAGGATACTGTGCAAAGCAAAACGATTTTATCCTTAAAGTCGTATATCCATACCTGATGAACCTTAGGGATGAATTTGGTGAAACTGCGCTTGTTTACGTAAGGGAAGGAGACTGCCGGATATTATTGGAAAAAGCTTCTGCTTTCCATAATTTTAAATTTTCCCCCACCGTTGGTTCGAAGTACGTTATATGGGCAGGTGCGGGTGGAAGAGGCTTTCTTGCCTTTGCCAATGCCGAAGAGCAGAACAGGATGATCAGCGATAGCAGGCAACTGACCCCATATACGACTACTGAAAGAAAGAAAATGATGAGAGACCTGTACCTGACTTGCAAATATGGATACTGTTACTGTGAAAACGAGTATCAGGAAGGATTCTCGTCAATTGCCGGACCCGTTATAGACAACACGAACTCTATACTCTGCACTATAGCAGTTACAGGGCCTACCACCAGATTCAAGTCCGACATTCTGGAAGGATTGAAGAAAAGGATCCCCGAATACTGCCTTGAAATTTCCAAAACCTTTGGCTGGACTGAAAACCTTGCAGGACCTGGCCTTATGTTCAGGAGCCCTTCTTTTGATAACATAATCTCGGAATTAGGAGATAACATTGCCTGACAGGTCAGTATTTAAGTTGACCTTTCATATCGACAAATTTGGGGGTGCGGACAAACCTAGAATATTTTAAGCGGACGGTTGTAACTGTTTGACGATGTTTGACAATTGCGGTAGCTGTCAACCGTACATGTCGCTTCTGCAGTGAATCACTATGCCGCATTTGTTGCTTTTCCCTCCGTTGTTTTACACTTCGAAGGATTAAGAAATACTACTTCTTTTATTGACCAGTTTCTGGTTTTTCCGCTCCATCTTTCGGGATGCTTGGCATATGCATCTTTGTAGACGGCAACCCTGTTGGAGATCTTCTTTTCTGCCTGTCCACTGTGGACCTCATCAGGGGTCAGAAAGCTTATAGCGCTGTGATGGTGTCTGGTGTTGTACCAGTCTACAAATCCCGAGACCCAGATCCTGGCTGACTCTATGTCCTTAAATACACCGCCCTTAGGATATTCCGGCCTGTACTTGAGAGTCTTGAATAAAGATTCCGAATAAGGATTGTCATCGCTTACGTGCGGCCGGCTCCTCGACGGTATGATGCCCAGCCATTCCATCATGCTTATCATATTACGTCCCCTCATAGGACCTCCGTTGTCGGAGTGGAGAACAAGGACCTTTCCTTGTTCCTTTTCAGTGAAGTATATCCTCTGAAGGAGACGGGCAGAGAGATGATCCTTTTCTTCCGAATATACTTCCCAACCAACTATTTTTCTGCTGTATATGTCAAGGAACATGTAAAGATAGAAATACACCCCGCATATCGTTGTCTTGAGATAGGTTATGTCCCAGGACCATACCTGGTTGGGCGCTGTTGCCGCACATGGCTCCGGCCTTTTTGCAGTCGACCGGCGGCTTCTGCCCCTGTGCTTCTGCATCTCTCTTTTCCTGAGTATCCTGTAAATGGTCGATTCTGATGCAAGGTATATGCCTTTGTCTGCAAGTTCCGGAACTATCTGGCACGGGCTCTTGTCCATGTACTCCTTTGAGGTAACTACTTTTATTATTTCGTCTTCCTCTTCTTCGCTGAGCTTCTTAGGTGTGTTGGGATGAGGAGTGTTTTTTCTCTTGTCCTCTTCCACACTGTCCGATCCTGACGATCTCCACCTCTGGGCCGTGCGTATTGTTATCCCAAGCACTTCACATGCCTTCTCACGCCTTGCTCGCGCAGCTACAGCCTCGTCTATAAGTTCCAGTGCTCTTACGCGATCTGAAAGGGCTATTTTTCTTCCTCTTTTTCCCCCCAGATCGCCTCTGCTTTTTTTGAGAGTACCAGCAGCGCCGCTGCTTCCGCCAGTGCCTTGTCTTTTCTGTCAAGTTCCTTTTTAAGTTTTCTGTTCGCATTCACCAAAGATACTCGCTCTGCTGATGTCAGACCCTGTGACTCTTCCGTTATCTCATCTTCCCACCGTCTCAGGTCGGACGCCAGTATGCCTTTATTCCTGCAGTACTCTCCAAGCTCAAGCTCGTTCATGTGGAATGTCTCTTTTATCATGCTTAGCTTTTCCTTGATGCTAAATCCTTGTTTCAAAGATGATTGTTTTGCGGGCTTCCCAGAGCATCCACACAACAAACCGGCTTCTTTTTTCCAGTTGAAGATCGTCGCTCTATAGTGCTCCCATAAAATGAGACATGAAAAATATGACAGAACCGAATACAATAGTGAGATGAAGAAGAAAAATACTTATAACCCGGAATTCAAATCGAAGGTCGTACTGGAACTGCTCAGTGGA
>Ga0302241_1001151_pt1 | contig 20459 bp, 17 predicted proteins | sample AAG_UR_Arg_MG_FD_193532 | JGI IMG/M metagenome (GOLD analysis project Ga0302241, IMG submission 193532) | Enriched activated sludge microbial communities from anaerobic digester in WTTP, New Holstein, Wisconsin, United States - AAG_UR_Arg | ecosystem: Engineered > Bioreactor > Anaerobic >... | reverse complement strand
AGAAACCGAAGAAGAAGAGGAAGAAAAAATAGAAACTGAAGAAGAAGAGGAAGAAAAAATAGAAACCGAAGAAGAAGAGGAAGAAAAAATAGAAACCGAAGAAGAAGAGGAAGAAAAAATAGAAAATGAGCAAGAGGAAAGATTAGAAATAATAGAAAAAGAAAATAAAGAAGAAGAAAAAAAATCTATTAAAAATAATGAAAAAAGTCCATATAATATAGATAGAAAATTAAGATATAATGAATTCAGAAGTGAGAAAAAGAAAAAAGAAGAAGATTTTGATCTTGAAATGGAACATATGTATGATGATCTGGAAGAACTTATTTATGTAGAAGAATATGACAGAGCTTATCTACAATTAGAAAAAATGCTTAGAAAAGTCTATAACACTTCCTGGGAAGAAGATATCCTGAAAGACCTGTTAGCGTTCTGCCTTGACAATTATGATTATTACGATAAATATATACTTTTTTCAAAAAAACTGGAGACCTATTATAAAAATAAAAAAGAAATAGAACTTCTTTTAATAACAAGAATAGATAGAGCAGATTATCTTTTAACTATTGAAAAGACAGATGAAGCTTTAGATATATATAATAATATTATAAAAGAATATCCTGATTTTCATACAGGGTTGTTGCGTCTTGCAAATTTCTATCTGAATGCAGATATGTTAGCAGAAGGAGTAAAGATATACAAAAAAATTATAAGTATGAAGGAAGACATAGATATAGAAATCCTGGCAGAAGCCCTGATAGCTATGATTGATCTGATAGACGAATACAATTTAGAAGGAGAAAATAAGGGAAATTATATAAAGATAGCAAAGGAAATGGATATAAGTATAACAGATGAACCTGAGGTTATTTTAGTAGATGGAAAAAAGAAATAACTGTTAAAATATTCTTTCTGTAAATAATTCTTTAAAGATTAACCTGGTACGGCAACAGGTAAGTTAATATCCATATGGAGAGCCTGTCTCTATTTTTCAGCTTTTATCACAGACAAATTTACAGGTGGAAAATATTTATTTTTCCTTTAAACCGGGTTCTCCTGAAGATTGTCTGGCATCAAGTTTGAGAAGTTTGGAGTTATTTTCATCGGTTCCATTTAATTTGGCTTTTAGTAGCTCAGTTAAAGCAGCTCCTACTCCTTTATCTAAGATCTCTTCGGAAATAATCTCCTCTCTTGTTCTTTCTGTTAACCTGCTTTTACCCAGTTCTTCGTTTTTATAATCACAATAATCTTTAATTTTATCAGTCAATAAAGATTTAGAGGGTCTATTTTCCTGAGGTACAGGCTGTTTGTTCAGTTTTGTTTTACGTGGTTTAAATAGGCTGCCTCTTTTTTCAAAAATCCAGCTCTCTTTATTCTCAAGTGATCCGGAAGGTTTTAATATACTTCTTCTCTCCTGTGGGTCCAGATCTAAAGATTTAAGAATTTCTGCTTTTTCCTCTTCTGGAATTTTGTCTTTTATAGTATCATAAGGTACGGGCTTTTTTTTCTGAGATCCCGACACTACAGATTTGATGACAAAAGGTATCCTTTTTTGAACATCACGGCTCTTTACCCCTTGATTTATTATACTACAAAGAGCTTCCTTCATTTCCATTGCACTGGCATATCTCCTGGGAGCCTCAAATTCCAGTGCTTTCATAATAACATATTCCAGCTGTGGTGAAACCCAGGGAGCCAGATTTCTTACAGGTTTTATATTAAAGGCACTTGGCGTTTTCCCTGTTAAAAGATGATGCATGGTTGCTCCCAGAGAATAAAGATCACTTCTTGGTTCTACTTCTCCACGAAATTGTTCTTCTGCCGCATACCCATCTGTACCGACAGCTGTATACTTCAGATTTTTCCCTGGCTGTATGGTCCTTGCTATTCCAAAATCTATAAGAACCACTCTTCCATCCTTATGAAGCATAATATTACTGGGTTTAATGTCTCTGTAAACGATAGGAGGTATCTGAGTATGAAGATAATGAAGGACATCAAGTATCTGTAATGCCCATTCAATTACTATTTCTTCAGGAAGTCCCGGTTTACCCTCCAGCTGAAGAACATCAAAAAGATCCACTCCTTCTATATAAGACATAACCAGATAATAACGACCTTTTTCTATAAAGTAATCATAAACTGTGGGCAAATGATAGTGTTCAAGTTGTGAAAGTAATCTGGCTTCTATGTTAAATCTCTTCTCTGCATAATGCTTCTCATCCCTGCTGCCATAGGTAGTTAACATTTCCTTTACAACACAATATCTGTTCAATCTATCATCTGAGGCTAAATATATAGCTCCCATACCACCGAACTTAATTAACTTTTCAATTCTATATCTATCCTGCAATAAAGTACCATCAATAAGAGCATCAGTATAGTAAAGTTGTCCTCCGCAGATACTGCATTGTGTAGCAAGATCAAAATTTTCCTCACCGCAATTATTGCATATTATTGCCATAATTAATTTGCCTTTCTATAAATACTAACCCAGTAAAGTTTTTACATCAGGATTTATCTTATCTTTAATAAATTCTGTAAGATAATCTAAAACTACTGAAACAGTTCTATCCATATCTACATTATCTATAATAGGTATAGTATGCTTCTTTGCCTGGGAAATTATGTAATCCTGTAATTTTCTAATATTTTCAAAATTATCAAGATATTTTTCCGACTTTCTTTTTACTAAAGTCTGATTTTCCCTGAGTATGAATCGTTCTTTATGTAAGTCTCTGTCATTCAGGCTGACTATCATGAAAGCAATATGAGCTTCCTCAAAATAATGTTTTTCTATAAAACCGGGAACTATATGAATTCCATTAATCACAAGGCTCGCATTTTCTTTAATAGCCCTCTCGATTGTAGCCATAAGTCCTACTGAGATTTTCGCCACCTGTTCCTGAAAAGCAATTATCACAGGATCTGCCCCGATAGGAAGAGGAGTCCTGTAACACGTCCAGGCAGTAAAAGAAGATTTGTGAATGCAGGGCATAAGGTCTTCAGAGATCATTGATCTCATAATCTCCCTTATAGAATCAGTAGAAAGAACAGCAGTAATACCAAGTCTATGAGCTATTTCAAAAGAAACTGTGGACTTTCCCGCACCTGTTCCTCCTCCAAACATAACTATAAAGGGTTTATTCAGCTTTTTTATACTTCTCCACAGGAGATATCTGTCGGCAAAATCTTTTCCGCATTGTTTGGTTATTATTTTATATGTTATTATCCTCAATTCATCATTAGTTATATTATTCTTACCCTGGTTAAAAAGATGGTTTTCTATTTTTCTAGCTATATCATAGGATAAGCTGGGATCTATACCGGATGCCTTCAGAGATTGTGACATTAAACCTTTAGAATAAGGGGAAATAGTTTTCCCTCGAACCACACCTATTCTTATAGAAGTGGCTTTCAGATATTTTTCCTTTAGATTTTCTCCATATTTCCCTCCGAGATATTCAGAGACAATTGTTTTCAGATTTTCAGAACCTATCCTTTTTATGCCCTTACCTATAAGGTTATTCTGAATCTCCGTGGCAATTTCATAAGATTCTTCCGCATTAAAGCCAGCACTTACAAGAGACTGGGTTAATATACCTCTGGAGAAGGGAAAAACATACTCTTCTTTTACTACATATGGCTTATTTATGGATTTCATAACCTTACCTCATTAATATGTGAATATATATCTTCCGGCAATTTATAACTTCCAAAATGTATCCTCTTTATAGATTGAACAGATCCGCTGAAAGGAGATAGAATCTCCAGAAGATTATTTTTAGGGCGAAAATCTGTTATTACACCTATAGAAAGATGTTCATCATCTTCTCCTATACATCCTGTAAGATGCAGTAATGGATCAATACTTACCACATCTGATACACCATAACGGGTCTTTATTTCATACAAATTCTTTAATTCACAGAGATGAGGCATCTGTATAATGAGTCTATCTCCTGCTTTTTCTGCATATGATACAGGGAAATCCACTACTCCAGAGATCCATCTCAAATCATTGGTATGCAATGGAGTTCCACCCTTCATAAAAAATGCTCCCGAAAGACCTGTAGTCTGCAGATTTAATCTGAGCTTTCTGGATTTATTAAAATAGGACAGAAACTTCCTTTCCCTTTCTGACGAGCGAAAGTCAGGTGATTTTCTACTTACCTCATTGCTTATTTTAATATCTCTTATTTTATAGTAAGATATGTATCTAAAAGAGGATAATATTGGTTCCAACTCGCTTTTCCGTGAAAAAGAGAGAATAAAATCAGGTCGCAATAATTCTATCTTGGCCTGTTTAAGAGCTATCCCTGTAGAATCACGAACAAACCCTGTAGTATCTATTATAAGCCTGTCTGCAGATAAAGATAATCCATAATCCACCATCTTTTTAATGCCCACTACACAGGGAAGTAAATGTTTTACCGGTGATATGGCACCTACAAAATAAAAACTTTTAACCTGAATATCTTCTATAGATTTTATTTTATTTTCTATAAGAGAAAAACCTATAGTTGAAGGTGGACCTATACTGGACTGTCCAATATCACCATCTACTATACCGATTTTAAGCCCTTTATCTGCAAGGTAATTAACCATATTTTTAATAAAAGTGGTTTTCCCTGTATCTACATCACCAAGTAAAAATGCTATTTTACCATTATTTGCAAACTCTCTAAAGACTTCTTCATCTTCGTAATCTTTCTCAGGTATCAATTCTCTCACCTTCTACGGTGTATATGTTTAAAGTTTTTAGGATACTCTTTTACCCGGAGCGGTAATAGGGTTATCTACATGCATTTTAGTTTAAAACATACTGAAAGTCAATTATTTATAAGCAGTCAGCTATCAGCAGTCAGCAGTCAGATTTTATGGGAATTACATAATGTCATTAAATTCTATGTCTTCAGATTAAATTTACACAGTCAGAATTCATAAGCTTTAGTTGATAGCTGATAGCGTATCATTATTTATCAATACTCAAATCCTTTTCTGGCTTTAACTCCCTTATTATAATAGTGTTTTATTTCTCTCATCTCTGTAACTAAATCAGCTATCTCTAAAATCTCTTCGGGAACATTTCTGCCAGTTAAAACAATTTCCGGTGCAGGGTTCAATCTCAAAACCTCCAGAAGATCTTCTAAAGGGATCAATTTATAATCAAGAGCCAGATTAATTTCATCCAGAATAAGAAGATCATATTTCCCACTGCTTATAACCTCTCTGGCTTTATTCATCCCTTCTCTTGCAAGACGTCTGTCTTCCTCTGTTACTTCAGTTTTATTTATGAAAGCATTCCTTCCCTTATAAACCATAGTAAAATTCTTTGTTTTCTCAGCCATTTTATACTCTCCTGTAACGGAATACCCTTTCATAAACTGAATCATATAAACTTTCAACCCCTCCCCCAGTGCTCTGAAAGCAAGCCCTAAAGAAGCAGTTGTTTTTCCTTTACCATTACCCGTGTATACCTGGATCAAGTAAGAACACTCCTTTTAAAGTGAGACGTGTTATTAGTTTTCACTTTTCTCACTTACTTCTTTGCATTTTTCACTTCTTCTCACTTTTCACTATAATAAATATAACATTAAAAAGGAGTTTCCCTTTTTTTATTGAATAACTTTTTTAATTTTCATCACGAAAGGTGGAAATTATGTACAGGGACAAATTAACTGAATGGATGAAGGAAGTAAAAATTTTCCATAGAAATCCCGGCAAAGTGGAACCTTCCAGAACAGCTCTTCTCATTATAGATATGGAGAATTATTTTGCTTCTCCTGATGGAAATTCCTATCTTTCTGATACAAAATTTATACTGCCCAGCATAAAAAAACTTCTTCATTACTTCAGGGAAAAAAAACTGCCCGTAATTTATACTGCCCATCAACATATTGATCCGAAGATTGACGGGGGACTTCTTTCAACATGGTGGGGATCTTTTATAGAAGAAGGAACTTACCATGCTAAAATCTATGAAGAACTCACTCCTTTACCAGAAGAAAGAATAATTAAAAAAAGAAGATACAATGCTTTTTATCAGACTGAGCTCGAACTGGTTCTAAGAGGTATGGACATCAAAAATCTTGTAATAACAGGTGTTATGACAAATCTTTGCTGTGAGACTACGGCAAGAGAAGCGTTTCAGAGGGATTTTATGGTATTTTTTATAGCAGATGGTAATTGTACCGCAAATGATGAAATGCATATAAGTAGCCTTAAAAATCTGGCCTTTGGTTTTGCCCATGTTCTTACTGCAGAAGATATGCTGAAATTAATAAAAAATTATGATAAGAAAAATAATTAAATCTCTTTTAATTATATTTTTTTTTCTTTATATAAGTCCCTCCTGCTCTCAGGAGCAGGATGGGCTTAATATGTCTCTGGCAGATTGTATAACTCTGGCTTTAAAAAATAATTTTACCCTTATACAGGAAAAAAATACTTTAGAAGTTCGTTATAGAAGACTCCAGGAAAAAAATCTTGGAAGATTGCCTGTTTTCAATTTTCTATCATCCAATAGTTATACCATCAGGGAAACACTGCCATCGCCTGTTTATGAAGCCGGCATAAATATGAAACAGCCTGTTTATGATAGAGGCACTATTGGTTATGACCAGGAAGAGGCTCTTATAAACTATCAAAAACAGATATTAAGATATGAAACAAGGCAAAATAACGTAATCTATACTGCAGATACCTATTATTATAATCTCATAGGTCAGGATAAATTACTTATCATAAGCCAGACATCACTAGAGGATTCTAAGAAATTACTTGATATATCCCAGGCCCGCTTCAAAGCAGGTGATATTGCAGAAATAGAAGTATTAAAAGCACAGGTACAGGTTGCCCAGTCTGAGGATGATATTCTCACAAGACAGGCAAGAAGAGATACAGCAAGAGATAGTCTGGTAAGGTATCTGGAACTGGATTTCGGGGCAGAAATAATACCAACAGAAAATATTGAATATGTATCTTTTAACTTTAATCTTGAAGACTGTCTGAATATAGCTTTTAACAGAAGGCCTGAAATTAAAAGTACTCTCCTTGATGTAGAATTGGCTCAGATAATCTATAACCGGGAAAAAAGTACAATACTGCCGGAAGTAGCTCTTACAGGTAACTTAAAATACAGAGGCCAACACGGAATTACTCCCGCCACAACATATCAATTCTACATAAGTGGTATCTGGGAATTTCCACTTTATGACAGAGGTAAAAGGAGTAATACCCTTCGAGATTATGAAGCAAATATAGAAATTGCAAAGATAAATTATGAGGAAGTACAAAAAGATATTATACTGGAAGTACGTAATTCTTTCAGGGATCTAAAATCCAATGAAAACAAAATAGAGCTTCGTAACAAAATAGTTCTCCAGGCAGAACAAAATCTGGAGGCAACACAACTTCAATATAAAATGGGACTCGCTACTATCCTGGATGTAACAACAACAACTCAGTCCCTTACAAGTGCAAGGGTTAATGCCCTTCAATCCCTTATAGACTTTCAACTGTCAAAAGAAAAACTATCTCTTGTTCTTGGAACCATAGGAGATCCCTGGAGATCTCATAATGTTGATGAAGGAATGGAATAATGACAAAAATCAAAATATTTATTTCAATAATATTATTATGTATTATTGGTGTATTCATATTCTATAAAATTTCAGATAAATACAAAATTAAACCAGAAGAAGTAACTACAGATTTTCCAGAGGTTATAAAAAATTTCGAGATCTTTTCTGTAAGAGAAAATGGAACAGTAGACGTCGAAGTAAAAAGAGAAATTTTTGCAGAGGTTTCAGGATTCGTAGATCAAATACCTGTAAAAGAAGGGGATAAAGTTAAAGCAGGTCAGGAAATTCTTATACTCAAAAATCCGGAGATAGAAAATAAATATCAGGAAGGAGAGAGTAAATTAAAAGAAGCAGAATTAAATCTAAGAAAAGTAGAGGAAAATTTCGAAAAAGAAAAAGAAAAAAATAAACTTGAAGAAATACAACTGGAAATAGCCCTGGATGATGCAGAAAAACAGCTTACTCAGACAATTGTCACCTGCGAAAATCGTGAAATATACTCACAGCAGGAAATAAATGCAGCAGAAAGAGCCCTCAAGGAATCTCAAAATAATTATCATAATCTTGAAAAGGATATATCTCAGGTATCTCAAAAAGAAGTTGATTTAAAAAAGAAAAAAATAGCAAAAGAAGAAGCAGAAGCGGAAATGAAACGCAGTAAGGAACTTTTTGATGCAAAGATTATATCGAAAAAACAGTGGGAAGATGCCCAGAACAAGTATAATAAAGCATCCCTGGATTATGATCAATCAGTTAAAGATTTTGATAGTATAAGTACAAAAAGAAGAAGGGATGTAGATCTGGCAGAGTTAAAACTTAAAGAATGGGAATTTCGTGTAGAAAGTACAAAAAAACAGGCAGCCATCAATAAAGAACTTAATACAAGAGACCTTTCTGCAGCAATGGAAAGAGTTGAAAAATGCAAGGCAAAAATCTCTCTCTTTCCTCTGGCAAATAAATTATGCCCGGAAGATGTTGAAATAGCAAAAGAAAAAGTCGTACGAGAAAAGAAAAATTTTCTCTTTGTCCGGGAAAATTATCTGAAGACTAAAATAAAAAGCCCCATAGATGGTGAAATTATACTTATAGATAGACTCAGAACAGGAGGAGAAGTTACACAGGGTACCCATTGTATGGTAGTGGGGAAGGTAGATAAACTCATTATAAAGGCAGACTTAGATGATAAAGATATAACTTCCATCTCAGTAGGACAGAGGGTTAGAATCTACGGTAATGGCATCAGTAAAGAAAATGCTTTAAAAGGGTCTGTCACTGCAATAGAATCAATATCAGGAGGAAAAAATACTGTCTCCATTAATTTCAATATACCGGAGAATTTGAAAAAGTTCATAAGACCTTATATGAATATTAAACTGGACTTTATAAGTTCTTCTAAAGAACATGTCCTTGTTATAGCTTCGTCTTCAATAGTAAAAAAAGGTGATAAAACCTTCGTCTTCCTGTATGATAACGGCAAAGCTAAAGAGGTAGAAATTAAAACCGGTATTTCAGATAAGGATTACACGGAAATAATATCCGGTCTTACTGAAAAAGATAAAATCATTACAAAATGGAAAGATAAACTGGCCAGTGGTACTCCTGTTATATCATCACAGAAGATCAAGTGGTGATTGAAAGCCTGCTCTGTTTAAATCCGTAGAAAATTTAATAACCCTTTTCAGGTGATTATTGAGGTGTTTATGACAGGCTGTTTCTATAGAACATATTTTTCTATAATAGTTAATTAATTCTTCAGTAGTTAAATGTTCAGACCAGTTTGTACTATACATTATTTCAAGAAGATCATCGATTGTTTTTATTTCTGGCATTACTGGTTTTATATATTCCCAGATAGCTGTACCCGGATCAGGAGAAAGGAAAGAACAGGCAAAATTATAAATTTTCTCGGAATTTTTATATATAAAATTATAAGTTTCCTTTATATCTTTTCTTGTTTCTATAGGAGCACCTATTATAAAAGAACCTATAATCTGTATATCATATGTATAACACAAATCAATAACTCTTTGATTATCTGCAACTGTCTGTTTTTTATTATAAAATTTTAATATCTTTTCTGAGGCAGATTCAAAACCAATAAAAACCTTTGTAGTATTCATTTTTTTTAACAAATAACACATTTCTTCATTAAAAGTGTCTGCTCTTATATTAACATAGAAACTTACTTCTTTCTCTATACCTCTGGATACTATAAATTTGCTAAAATCTTTTATCTTCTGTATTGAAATACTGAAGAGATCATCAACTATATCTATTCTGGTACCGGAACTGTCTACTATTTGTAATAACTCTTTGTATATATAATCATTAGAAAACATACGAAACTTATGCCATAATACAGGAGTAGAACAAAAAGCACATTTATAGGGACATCCTCTTCCTGTAAGAATTTTAGGTGTATAATAATGTTTTTTCAGTAATTCTCTTTTAGGTGGCGGAATGAGATCTAAAGAATATATTAACTCCCTGGGTTGTGTTTTTATTCTTTTAGAACCATCTTTAAAGATAATACCAGGTATCTTTACTAAATGATAGGGATCAAATTTTTTCTCTCTTAAATAAAGCTCCAAAAGTTCTAATATTGTTTGTTCCCCTTCACCTATAACGGCAATATCACTTTTATCAGGCAAAAAATCCGGTAACAGTGTTACGTGAGGCCCTCCTACTATAACTGGTATACCTAATTCTTCTTTAATTTTATTTATTATTTCTTCTGCTTCTGATAAATAGATAGTATAAATAGAAATACCTGCTATATCAGGTTTTTCTTTGAGTAAGGTATCTATATTTTCTGTTATTATAACATCTTTAAAGTTCATATATTTTTCAAGATAACTGGCTATATAAAGTAATCCTAAAGGTTCATATGGGGAAGTTTCATTTTTACCTGCCGCTCTTATAAGACCTAACTTCATTTTATTTTTCCTCATTTTTCTCAAGTAAATCCAGTGAATAAAGAATTCTTTTATCTTCAGGGTATTTTATAAGTAAATCCTTCCATATTTTTTTAGCTTCCTCTATTTGTCCATAGAAGAAATGAGAAAAACCAATATTATAAGAGGCATTATTTTCCTCTTCAGGCACTAATTCCATAAGTTTTTTATATATATTTATAGCTGTTTCCTTCTCGAAATCAGCTATAGATAAATAACCCAGAAGATTATAAAACTTTACATATTTCGGGTTCAACCTCAGGGCTTTTTTAGCTACTATATCAGCAGAATCATACTTTTTAAGATGAACAAAACACATGGCCAGTAGATAATGTAATTCCATATCTTCTGGGAATAGATTTAATCCTTCATTACAGCAATCTATAATCTCATATAAATGTTCACGTGCCTCAGGGTAAAGTCTACTTAAATCACTTATAATTTCTATAACTTCTATAAATTTTCCCTTTTCAAATTTTTCTTTCCATAAACTTTTATAGTATTCAGGAGGTTTTTCTATTTCATTCATAATGATTCTATCGTTACTTTTCTGTATTTCATAGTTATTGAAAATAATTTAACACGCTCAAAAAAAAAAGTCAATAATATTAAAAGCAAAGGATATACCTCCCTGCTGTTGAAATTTTATATTATTATACATTATAGTATATTTCATAACTTATTAGAATTTAAATAATTCGTGATGCGTAATGCGTAATGGGTTAATCTCACGCATCACACATCACGCTTTACGCATTAGGAGGTTCTTAATTATGAATTGTTATGAAACTAACTATAAAAGAGAGATTAATAATTAATGACTGTTCCTCCTATGGAATTTGAAAACCTTTGTCTCCTTATACCGGAAGGTAACTTAAAAGATGAAATCAGGGATTTACTGAAAAGAAAAAAATCCAGTAAAGAATTTAACCTGGAATCAAAGATTAAAATTATCAATGAATATATGGAAAAAGAAATAGATCATGCTGAAGATTATCTTAAAACTCTTAACAGATTACAGACAGATGAAATAATATATGATAAAATATTCAGGGAAGTTCTAAAGGAAGTATGGTGGTAGAAAAATGAAAGAAAATGAAGTAAAGGTAAATTTTAATGATCTGGGTAAACATATAGAAGAAGCGATAGAATCTCTCACACATAAAAAGCTGGCAGCAGGAGAATTTTTCGATCCCTCAAAACTCGAAACCAGATTATCCTTTAATCAAATCAGTAAAGATAACTGGCAGATAATCGTTGAAGTCCTCGATACGGAAAATAAACAATCTTATGAAATAATAAAAGAGATAAGCATATAAGTTAACAGTGAGGAGTGAACAGAAATTTCTGTTCACTTCTCAATAATTATAAGAGTTAATCCTGTGATGGCAATGAATTTGGATTATACCGGGGTGGTAATGAATTCGGATTATACTGCGGCGTCTGTGAATTCGGATTATACCGGGGTGATGGATTTGGCACATTCTGTACATTAGGATTACAGTACGGACAGTTCTCATCATAGTCCTCATCATACTGGTTATAAGGATTCACCTGTGTTGACCAGGGATTATACTGGCTATAAGGGTTATACTGAGAATTTGGATTATACTGGGTATTTGGATTATACCGGGGTGATGAATTCGGATTGTACTGAGTATTCGGATTATACTGAGTGTTCGGATTATACCGGGGTGATGAATTGGGTATATTCTGTGCATTGGGATTACAGTAAGGGCAGTTCTCATCATAGTCTTCCTCATACTGGTTATAATAATTATTCTGCTGTGTTGCCCAGGGATTATACTGAGAATTCGGATTATACTGGGTGTTTGGGTTATACTGAGAATTCGGATTATACTGGGTGTTTGGGTTATACTGAGAATTCGGATTATACTGGGTGTTTGGGTTATACTGGTTATAGGGATTGTACTGGGAGTTTGGATGATACTGAGTGTTTGGATTATACTGGGTATTTGGATTATTCTGCATCTGTTCCTGCCATGCAGGATTTATCTGCTCTCCCTGATGTAAAAATCCAACCTGAGTTCCTAAAAAACCATTTTTTTGCGGCATTCCATTTACGACAACTATGTCATTCTGTGCAAGATCAGAAAGACTGGCAGGTGTCTGTGGAGGTTCTGCAAAATGAATAAACATAGTTTCTTTTGTAACTGACACATTTGTCGTTTTTCCTGTCATATCCATTAATTTAAAACCCTGACCTGAAATCTGGCTGACCATACCCATAATCATATTATTCTGCTGTTGAGAATAAATTATTTCACTATTGACAATAATCATTGTTAATATTAACATATAAAGGATTATATATTTTTTCATAATTTTCACATCCTTTAAAAGATTTATTTAAAAAAATTATAACACTTATAGATATAATCCACAAGGTATATTAGCAGTAAAATCTGTCTAATAATATTTAGACGGATAGATATAAAATTTTTCTTCCATAAATTTCTTTCATCACTGAAAGATATGCTTATAGAGGAGAAGGCAATGAATAAAATCTTATTGGCTTTTAAATGTTTCTTCAGAATATTTACAGATATACACTTTGCAGAACATATAACCGGCTTATTCGCAAAAAAACAGATTATCCAAAAAAAGAGTAAAGAAGAATCCATTCCTGACGCGGCAAGAATCCTTGGTCTTTTACAGAGAGATGCAAGATTTATAGATTTTTTACAGGAAAAACTTGACTCATACAGTGATGGCCAGATAGGTGCTGTAGCAAGAAAGCTCCATGAAAAATGCAGAAAAATTCTGGATAATTATATTACAATAGAAGCAGTTCTGCAGGAAGAAGAAGGGAAAGAAGTAACTATCGAAAAAGGATTTAATCCTTCAATGATAAGACCTGTAGGTAATGTTACAGGAGAACCTCCCTTTAAAGGCACTCTTCGCCATCATGGGTGGAAGATTTCCAGATTAAAATTACCGGATCTGCCGGAAGGTCAGGATCCTTTTATTATTGAACCGGCAGAGGTGGAGATTTAAAAGGTGAACTATTAGAAGTGTGGTTAAATATCCATCACCTATCACCTCTAACAAATATATTATTATCAGGAGAAACTGAACTATGAAAAATTCCAAATATATAACAGGTATAGATCTGGGAACAACAAATTGTGCAGTGGCATATATGAAACTCCCCGAAGGAGATGAGGAATACGGAGAAAATGTTCTTTTTTATATTCCCCAGGTTGTAGAGGCCGGCGCGGTGGAAGAACGACCTGTCCTTCCCTCTTTTATCTACAGTCCTGGAAAAGTCGAATTACCTTCGGGCAGTATTTCCCTTCCCTGGAAAAAAGATATTGATTATACTGCAGGAGAATTTGCGAGAACTTACGGAGGAAAATTACCTCACAGAATGATTTCTTCTGCAAAATCATGGCTCTGTAATCCAAATATAGACAGAAAAGCAAAAGTTCTTCCCTGGCAGAGCCATGAGGAAGTAAAGAAATATTCTCCCCTGGAAGCATCAACACTTTATTTAAAACATATTAAAGATGCCTGGAACCACACATTTTCCGGTGAAGAGGGTGAAAGCAGACTGGAAAATCAGGAAATCCTTCTCACTGTGCCGGCATCCTTTGACCCTGTAGCAAGAGAACTGACAGTGGAAGCAGCAAAGTCTGCCGGACTTACAGTGACGCTCCTTGAAGAACCACAGGCAGCCTTTTATTCATGGCTTTCCGAAATGGGAGATGACTGGAGAAAAGAAGTACATGTGGGAGACCTTATTCTGGTCTGTGACATAGGAGGAGGTACAACGGATTTCAGCCTCATAGCAGTAGGAGAAGAAGATGGCGAGTTAAGACTGGAAAGAATAGCAGTGGGAGAACATATACTCCTCGGAGGAGATAATATGAATTTCGCTTTAGCTGCCCATGTAAGGGAAAATCTGAAAAAAGAAGGGATAAATATTGATTCCTGGCAGTTTCAGGTACTTTCTCATGAATGTAGAATAGCAAAAGAAAAACTGCTTCAGGAGAAAACCCTGGAGGCTTATCCACTGGTTATACCCGGAAGAGGAAGTAAATTAATAGGTGGAAGTGTAAAAGGCGAAATCAAAAGAACCGACCTTGAAAAAATACTGCTCGAGGGTTTCTTCCCTTTGATAGCTTCTTCAAATCACCCGAAACGTAAAACCAGTCTGGGGTTAAGAGAAATGGGCTTGCCCTATGCAGAGGAACCGGCAATAACAAAACATCTTGCAAAATTTTTAAGTTCTCACTTGAAATCTCTGAAAAACTTTCCTGAACTGGTGAAAGAAAAACAGACCTTCCTTCACCCTACAGCAGTCCTCTTTAACGGAGGAGTAATGAATTCAAAGATACTGCAAACAGGTCTTCTTGATTGTATTAACTCCTGGCTTGAAAAAGAAGGCAGTCCTCCCGTTAAATTATTGCAATCAACAGACCTTGATCTTGCAGTTGCCTTTGGAGCTACATATTATGGTATAGTAAGAAAAGGAGAAGGAATAAGAATCCGTGGTGGTACTGGAAGCACTTATTATATAGGATTACAGTCTTCCATGCCTGCCATACCGGGAATGGCACCCCCCATAAAAGCTCTCTGTGTTGTCCCTTACGGTATGGAAGAAGGTACATATGCCGATATACCGGAGCAGGATTTCGGACTTGTTCTGGGAGAAAATGTGGAATTCCGCTTTCTTGCTTCCTCTACCAGAAGGGAAGATAAAATAGGAGATGCTATTGAAGACTGGCAGGAAGATATTCAGGAAATAAGTAATATTAATGTAGAACTTGAGTCAGAAGAAAAAGAAGGGAAACTCATCCCTGTAAAGCTTCAATCCCAGGTAACAGAAGTGGGAACACTGGAACTTTATTTTGTGGAAAAAGAAGGAGAAAATAGCTGGCAACTTGAGTTTGATGTAAGAGGAAAATAATTTATGTCTTCAAAGAAAAATCCAGACCATTCAATAAAAGAAAAAAATAAATAAATTTATGAATCTTTCTAAATATATTGTAAGTATTGATCTCGGCACCACAAACTGTGCCGTAGCATATGCATCGATTAAAGAATTAAAATCAGAAAAGCCTGATATACACTTTTTCCATATACCCCAGTTAATAGAAAAGGCAGAAGTGGCAGACATGTCTTTACTACCTTCCTTTCTTTATCTACCGGGAAAATACGATGTATCTCCTGAAGAGTGCCTTCTTCCCTGGGAAAGCGACGAAAAGCTCATTACCGGAGAATATGCAAAAAAACTCGGTCGTCTTATACCGGGAAGACTGGTAATGTCAGCCAAATCCTGGCTCTGCCACGGCGGTGTTGATAGAACTGCAAAAATTCTTCCCTGGAGCGGTTCAGAGGATTTAGAGAAGATTTCACCCCTGGAGGCTTCGAAAAAATATCTTGAACATATAAAAAGAGCATGGAACTTTAAGATTGCCCGGGAAGATCCGGAAAAAAAGCTGGAAAATCAGGATATAATAATTACCGTTCCTGCATCCTTCAATGAAGTGGCAAGAGCTCTTACGGTAAAAGCTGCCTATATGGCAGGTCTTGAACGTATTACCCTTCTGGAAGAACCGCAGGCAGCTTTTTATTCCTGGCTTACTTCTTATGAAAGTTCCCTTAAAAGATTTCTGGGTCGAACAGAGCTTATAATTGTCTGTGATGTAGGTGGTGGCACTACTGATTTTTCTCTCATTCATGTTGAAAAAGATGGGGAAGAAATCAATCTTAAAAGAATTGCCGTAGGAGAACATATACTCCTTGGAGGAGACAATATGGACTTGGCCATAGCAAAATATATAGAAAGAGGTTTTAAGTCGTCTCATGGTAATCTGGATAACCGTCAGTGGGGGACTCTATGTCAGGAAAGTCAGAAGGCAAAAGAATATTTACTGGAAGAAGAAGGAACTGAAAATTTCAGTATCATTATACCCGGTACAGGCAGCAGACTCATAGGGGGAATGCTTCAGTCTGAAATCAGCCGAACCGAGTTACTTCAAATTATACTGGAAGGTTTTTTCCCTTTTTCAGACAGAACCGTTTCAGAAAAAACTTCCCGTTATGGAATACAGGAATGGGGCCTTCCCTATGCTACAGATCCTGCCATAACACATCACCTTGCATCATTTTTAAGATCTCATATAACAGAGAATTTAAAATATCCTGATGCAATTTTATTCAATGGAGGTGCCTTAAAGCCTTCTATTATAAGAAATCGTATTTTAGAAATTTTAAATTCCTGGTCCGAAAGAAATAAACCGGTAAAAGTTCTGATTAATAAAAATATGGATCTGACTGTAGCCCGGGGAGGGGTTTATTATGGCCTTACAAGGAAAGGGAGAGGTATAAGGATTAAAGGAGGAACTCCAAGATCATATTATATTGGAATAGATATAGAAAAAGATAAAAAAGAACAAATACCTTCTTCCATATGCCTTATTCCAAGGGATCTTGAAGAAGGCCAGGAAGTAATCATCACTGACAGAGAATTTACCCTTCTTGTGGGACAACCCATAAGTTTTCCCCTTTATTCTTCCACAATAAGGGCCGGCCATAAAGCAGGCGAAATTGTCACTATAGATAATTCGGATTTTTCAGAACTACCCCCTCTTTATACACTGTTAAAAACAGAAGATAAAAGTCTGGAAATACCTGTCTATCTGAAAGCTATGATATCGGAAGTGGGAACTCTTGCATTGAGCTGTATTACACCTGATCATTCTAAAAACTGGGAACTGGAGTTTAATCTCCGTCTTAAAAGTGAAGAAAAAACCTCTATTCATAAACCTGTAAGAACTGAAACAGTAAAAAAAATAAAAAAGCTGATTTATGAAATCTTTACAAAAAAACCCGGCAGAATAACATCAAAAGACATAAGACCCAAAAACTTATTCTCCCATATAGAAAAAATGATAGGAAAAAATAGAGAAGTCTGGGATACGGGATTTATAAGAGAACTATGGGAAACACTGGAAGAAATAAAAGATAAAAGAAGAAGCAGTCCTGAATATGAAGCTTCCTGGCTCAATGCTGCCGGTTTCACCTTAAGACCCGGATTTGGTTGTCCTCTGGATGAATGGAGAATACAAAATCTCTGGAGTATATTTTCAAAAGGTCTTCAGCATAATAGAGAAATCCCTGTAAGACTGGAATGGTGGATATTATGGAGAAGGGTAGCAGGTGGACTTACAGGTGAATGGCAGGAAGAATTATTTAACAAAGCTGGCCCTTATTTATTAACAGGGAGAAAAGAGTTAAAACCTTTTAGCGGTCCACCACCTGTTGCATCGGAAAGGCTGGAAATGTTAAGGATGGTCGTAAGTTTAGAGGAACTGGATCAGGCTAAAAAACTTCAATTGGGGGAATTAATTACAGGAAGATTCAGAAAAGAGGCGAACCCCGGCAACACTTACTGGCTTCTTGCAAGACTGGGGACAAGATTTCCTTTCACCGGTACCATTCATAAAGTACTCCCCGGAAAGATTGTATCTTCCTGGATAGAACAGATTTTAACCCTTAAATGGGAAGATAAAGATGCTGTAGCCTTCGGACTGGCAAGTCTTGCCAGATATACAGGTGACAGGGCAAGAGACATTTCTCCTGAGGTTCGCGAAAAAGTCATAAAAAGAATGAGAAAAGAAAAATGTCAGGAAATTTATATAAAACCTGTAGAAACTATAATAGAAGTTCAGAGTGAAGAAAAAATCCTTCTCTTCGGAGAATCTCTTCCCATAGGGCTTCGAGTGAAATAACATCATAATTTTAACAATTTGTTTACAATTTTCTATTGCTATTTTACTCAAATCAAGTTATTTTAATAACAATGAATATTCAAATTAAGAAAGGAATAAAATAAATATGGAAATCTCAAAGAATATAACTTCTCAGACAAATCTCTCAAATCTGAAAGCTCCAAAGACTGAAGGGAAAAACACTGGAATAGATATGGATATCCTTTCTGTTTTTATGCCGTCTGACGGAGTCTCTCTCTCTCAAAAAAAAGTAGACCCCGATAAAGCCGATAAAGAATGGTACTTCCAGTTATCAGAATCGAAAGTTTCAGATGTAATAAAAGGCAAAGGAATTAAAGACACATCTTCTCCACCTGTGGAAATAAGTATAATTCATACCAATGATGAACATGATAATAAATTCGAAAAATTACCTAAGGAAGCTACAGTAGTAAGAAATCGTGAAAAATTCCACGGTGATGAAAACTCTTTTATAGTAAACACAGGCGATGTTTCCTATGAAGGAAGTAATGATCAACCGGGGCCTCAGTATTTTGGACCTGTAGCAGAGGTCTTTAATTCTATGGGTTTAGAAATTTTTGTACCGGGAAATCATGAATTCCAGCACGGTGGTAAATACCTGGAAGAAGATCTCCTTCCCAAGCTAGAATCTGCTGTTCTACTGGGTAATGTAACATATAAAGACTCAAAGAAACCTCTGGAACATACAAAACCCTATTTAGTACAGGAGATGAACGGCGTAAAGGTCGGTTTTATAGGTCTTACAACCCCCAGACAGGCTACAAGTGCTCATCCCGATGTGGGTTATGACGTAAACGTTCAATCCATAAGAAGTGCCGCATCAAATCTTGTAAAACAGGCAAAAGCAGATGGCGCCGAAGTAGTTGTAATTCTGGCCCATGAAAGTGTGGGACGGATGAAAGAACTGGGTTCAAGTGTGGAAGGTATAGATATTATAGTGGCAGGTCATGATCATAAAACTCTTCATAAACCTGAAACGGTAAGAAATCCAGATGGAAGAAATACCCTTGTAGTAGAAGCCGCATCAAACTGCAGATTTGTAGGTGATATGACACTGGAGGTTGACCCGAAAAGCAAGGAAATTATAGGGGTTAATTACAAACTCTTCTCTACAGAGGGCCTTCAGCCGGATCCGGAAGTTTCCAGAATTATAGAGGAATATAAAAAAGGTTAAAATTATCGAGGGGTTTACTAAAAAATCAGAAAGGTAGTAATATCTATGAAAGGAAAGGTTTTTTTACCCAGTCTATTAATTTAAACTGTTGTCCAATAATCCCTCAGATGATATAATATTTATGGGGTGAACCGTGCACAACGCATTCAGGAGTCAGGATAATTTATAAAACTCCTGACTCCTATCTTCTGTATTCTGAATCCTCCAATTGTGAATTTTCAATGAGGAGTAAGAATAAACAGGTAAAATAAGATGAGATATCCAAATCCAAACAATCCTCCTATAATAATACCTATCCAGGCATGAATTTTCCCCTTTACTTCAGGTCTCTCATTTGCCAGGGCAAGGCCTTTAAGACCTAAAAAGAAAGCTGCAATTCCAAGTATTATGCCAATACATGGTATGATAGAAAAAACACCGAGATAGTAGGCTATAAGAGCATAAATATTCTTATAAGGAATCAGGGTGTTTACAGCACTTTCAGGAGAGTCTCCTGACATAACAGGTTGTACAGGAGATTTTAGTGTAACACCACAGCTATTACAAAAACCGCTAAAATCATCATTTGGCTGACCACATTTCCAGCAATAAATCATAAATAACCTTCTTTCTTCAATAAATATTAGATATATGCGATATAAGACAATACTGTAATAGTAGTTAAATCACATATACTCTACTTTTTACTTCTTCTCATTTCTTTTCACTTTTATCTTCTTTTCCTTTCTCAATTCTACTGTAAAAATACTATTAAAGCAAGGCGTTATCTTTTAAAATTTAACATTTTGTTAACAAAATATTATTGATTTTTTGAAATAAAATTATAGAATAGAAACTGAGAAGATATCTTTTAAGGAAGAAGGTGCATTATGGAAGGTAAAATACCAGATTTTGGCAGAGGCACTATAGATCAATTCGATCAGACAGTAAAAGGATTTTTTAAAAAGAAAAAACTACAGGAACAGCA
>Ga0302241_1001138_pt1 | contig 20556 bp, 47 predicted proteins | sample AAG_UR_Arg_MG_FD_193532 | JGI IMG/M metagenome (GOLD analysis project Ga0302241, IMG submission 193532) | Enriched activated sludge microbial communities from anaerobic digester in WTTP, New Holstein, Wisconsin, United States - AAG_UR_Arg | ecosystem: Engineered > Bioreactor > Anaerobic >... | reverse complement strand
CACTAATTAAACCTTTATTATCAAAATAGTCAAGACCACAACACATAAATCCTTCGGTTCTAACTACAGCCTGTCTAACAATATCGCCATATTTGGTTTCTATTGTTACTTCTAAAATGTCTCCTTGGTATATATTTCTCCCTTCACAATCCTCTTTTCCTATGGGGTACGTTAAAATAGACCCTCGATATTGCTCGGGAAGATGATATATATTATAATATTCTAATTCTCCGTCATGGAAAACTCGAACATATTCAAGCTGTATTTGCCCCATATATCTTGCAACATATTCTCCTACGGTTAAATTCATAAACTCATCTCCAGTTCTTTTCGTAAATAAACAATCACTTCATTAGTAATAGAATCACTTCTAGCTTCAAAACATTTAAATTTTATATCATTTCTTAAGCAATATTGCCTTATTGGGCCCAAATAATTTTGTTGAACTCTTTCTAAGAAAGCTTTATCTTCAAACTCGTCTTCAGGGTCTAAATTCTCCTCAATTTCATCTAAATCAGCTTTAAGGAAAATTATTATATCGGGGTCTGGAATATTTTTGTTAATAATTATGTTATAATTTAAAATATCCATTCCTTGATAGGCAAAGCTTGAAAATTTACTCCGGTCAGAGATTAGAAGAAGTGGGGAATTTTTTGCACTACTAATTAGATTATAATTTCGCATTCTATCATGGGCAAACCAAAGGGCCGCAGTTTCTCTACTTTTTTGCCCTTGGAGACCCCACATTCTAGGTTTTCTTAACATTGATGGCTCTTTGATTTTATAAAAAAGAACATCTTCTCCAAATTCTCCAAAATGTATAGAGAGACAATCACAGAGGGTAGTTTTTCCACTTTTGTCCACTCCTTCTATTACAACATACATTAGCTCCACACCCCAATAAGATTCTTTTCAATTTTTTCAAATTCTTCTCCGTTCCAAATTTTACTATGAATTTCATAATAATAGAACATTAACCAAAGAGCATCCATTGAATGTTTGTCAATTAAGCGTCCATGACTAAAAGTAAATTGTTTAAAATTTATTATTAGTGCGGAGTTTTTGCCCATTGTTCTACGTAAAAGCTCTTGGAGCTCTCCTTGTCGGGGAAGCCAAAATGAATGCTTTCTCATTGTCTCTTTGTCCCAATGGCAGTCATCATGAATCATGATTTTACCAAAAGATCGTTCCCTATCAAGATAATGAACCCCCTCATAATAATAAGGAGTTCGGTCATCTTGAGGAACAACACTTAAACCTTCCCATCCGTAATCAACTGCATAAAGATCATTTTTTAAATAAAAACGATCTCCAGCCTTTGGCTCCCAGCATTTCTTTAATTCTTTGGCGGCATCACACATTATGATATACTCATCCATTGTTATCACTTAGTCTTTTTCTCCGCCTCTTCATCCCCTTTAGCTAATATTGGGTTCTTTTCTGATTGAAGATACTTTATTATTTTCCCAGTATTCCAATCATAGTCTTTCTCGGGATTGTTCATATCAAGTTCAGCAAATTTAATTCGTTTACCGACACTTCTAAAGTTTTGTCTTGACTTTCGGACTTCTGCAAAAAATTGTTTTTTGCCAGGAGTATCAATCACTTCAAAATAAACTATTTGAGACATTAAATTGTCTATTGCCATATCAAGAGCCTTTTTGTCTTTTTCAGGCTTTGCGCAGTCGTTATCTCCAATGAAGAAAACATCAACACCACTTATGGATTTATAGAGCTCGAGAACTTCCATAACATCTTTTTTTCGCTCTCTCCAAAATTTAAATTCTGGATTGTCCCCAAGACCAAGCCCCTTATCTAATCTCATTTGAGCTTCTGCCCAGAATTTGAGTTTTGATAAACCGTCTAGAACTAGAGCTCTAACTTTTTTAACATTTCCATCGCCATCTTTAAAGCCGTCTTTATTATCCATTACCCATTTACCAATGGTTCTTATAAAGTCCATAGTGCCATCATAATCTAATGGCATTTCTCTGCCTTTTATTTCACTAGTTCCCCATTGCATGGGAATAAATCTTTTTATTTGGTCATGGTCATAAACGTCCTCATAATATTCACTAAGGTTTTCTTCATTTCCACTATCCAAATCGGCTATAACAACTACTTCATCATCTTTTAAGAATGTAACAATATCTGTTACAGTCCCACTCTTACCAGCCCCCGGACCACCAACAATAAGGGCACATAAAGAAGCTCTACCAATTGGCTTATTATGGCCTCTCATTACAGAATCTATCTGGTCATAAAAAGACATTTTTTGGTCTTGGGGGATACTATCATTTTGTTTCTTAAATACTGACATTTTATCACCTAAAAACTATGGGAATTAGTCCCATGTTTCTTGTACATCTGGCTCGACATCTCCTGTTGGCTTTGCAACCCTAAAGAAGCTATCTACCCAATATCCTAATCCAAACAGAACTACCTTTCCGTCATCAGAAACCATTGTGTTCACTAAAAATGTTACTCCAATTGCGTCATCAGAGAAGTCAAATTCAGTTTCTGGGGGGAACCAAATTGTTTGTGAGGGAACATCATCTCCATCTAAAGCAAGGGAAACATCATCTATGCTCACTCCGACCATTCCTTTTTGGGAGACTCCAAACTTAATAACGCTTCCTTCAACTATTGCCCAATTATTATATTTTAATTTCTTGTCTGACATAGCTAAGTGAGCAAATGATTCAATTTCTCCAAGAGAAAGGATTCTATCTTCATATGCTTTTAATACATATTCTGCCGAGTTGTGGAAATCAACATACTCATCTTCAAAGTTAGTAGGTACACCAATCATTGATACTTCATACTTGTTTGGGTCTTTGGAATTATTTAATTTAATTCTCATGTCACACTCTTTAAACAATGGATAATCTTTTATTGCTGCATCTCCCTTTAAAGTAAAATCAGCAAAACGAATATCTTTTTCGCCATCCTTTTCCATTGCTATAACTCCATAACCAGCACAAGAATAATCATGTTCCGGAATTGGTTTTCCCATACTATATTTACCGCCAGAAGTATATAAAAGTTTACCTTCGGCGTTCATATATCCATTTTGGATGGCTGCTTCTTTAGACATTGATCCAATTTTATCAATGGTTTGATTCCGATTCCACTCCGCCCAATCAGTAGCCCTTTGGCGGCCCATTAAAAATCCTCGAACTTTTGTCCCTTTTGTGCCAACAGATACAAATTTTTTCTTCAAAGCGGCAGACATCATGGCTCTAATTCCGTCTTCCATTTTGTCTTCTGGGTAGTTTCGAGCCTCTAAAGTTGCCTTACATTTTTCGTAGAGCTTTTCCATATCGGTTTTAGTCATTTCACCTTTTTTGGCAAGTTCTACAATTGCTGGTTCTGTTAATATATCTTTTTTATTCAAAGTTATTACCTCCTGTAGTTAACTACTGTTAAACATTGTCTCTCATTATATATAAACCTTTTGATCGACACCTTTAAATAATGCCATACCCTAACCATGAGTATTAATAGTAGAGGTCGACTTATGCATAAAAAAACAAAAATCTCCCTCGTTGAAGTAAAAGAACGAATGATTGAAGAACAATCTCATCGAAAAAAAAGAACCGAAAAAGACATGGGAGAAAAAGAAATCGAGCAATTTAAAGCTTTATATCCTATGAATAGCAATGAAACTCTTGCAAAAAAATTCCTTATTTCTACAGAAGATGTTGAAAGACTAGCTCATAGTTTAAAAGTGTATAAAGATCAAGCCTATACACGTTTTCAAATGGCTGGAAAAGGCGGATCAAGCTTCGCTCAGGACGGCTCTCCAGCAACTCCAGGTTATTTAATTACAGCCATCACTAAAAAAATGACTGAAGAAGAGCGCCGAGAAATAATGAATGTGTATGAAGAAGGTATCGACCCTCCCGCAATGTTAGAAGAGTTAGCTCTTGCTCAAGCTGTAAGAGTTCAGCGTGGAGTTCAATTAGAAGAAAATAATGAATCAATTTGGCGCTCAGTTAATGAAGCTATTGACAGTTTGCATAATATTTTAAAAACTATGCATGAATTAAAACATGGACAAAAACATATACATGAACTTGGTGATTCTTTTGACGCTATTGTCTTAAGAAGTCAGGGAAAAATGTAATGATAATAACTGAGATAACTGACGAGGCTCTCATTGACAAAATTGTGGAAGAATTTTTTGAAAGTATTGATCATATTATAGTTAATGAGAATCACATCTATAAATACCCGGGAAGCGAAAGTGTATGCCTTCTGCTCAATGAAATATCCTGTGAGCTAGGGCTATCACTATTGTTTTATGATGATGGGTTAGGTATTCATTTGAGATGTAAAAATATAACTAGAGAGGTTATGGCTCTCGATTCTATTTTAAAAAATTTTAGAAGAGAATATCGGCACAATAAAAAGAGAAGTTAAATTTCTTGTGGGCCGATATCTATCTGTTCTATATCTTTTATTGACTTAACGATAGTTCTGTTTCCGGTTAAAGTAAAAAAGAAAAATGGACCATTTAGAACTACTTGTGTTACTCCTACAATAACTTCTTTTTTATGTTTTTCGGAGTATTCTATTTCTACTTGGTTTAAGGCTAGTGGGGGATTGTTTAATTTTACTGTTTCTCTGCAAGTTGATTGTGGTTGCTCTCCTGATTTAAATTCCATCCCAGTCATACCATTTCCCTCCAAATTTTTTTCTTATTTTATTTTTCCTTTGCTCGTACTCGACTTCTGTTTCACAAAAGACAGAGCGTTTATGAGCGACTAATATACAGCTATGACGCAAATTGCTGTTTATGCTATTTTTTCTGAGATGATCACGCATGTCGAATATTGCTTCTCTTTTTTCGATGTCAAAGCGATTTTTCTGAATCCAAATACAATCTACAAAATTTAAATAATCGCTATCTATATTTCCTAAATCAATAGCAAGAACCGCGTGTGTGTCCTCAAAACCCGTATAAAACGCGTGGGGGACTTTTAGATAATATTGCATAAAAATAAGATTGTGGAAATCATGTTTCCACTTTTGGTTTATATTCATCTGCTGACATTTCGAATGTCCATGCGAGGGCTTCGAGTGCATTGTCGATTGTTGGTGGAACTCCAATGTTATAAACTCTGCCAGTGCTGTTGCATTTTACTTCAACAAACTGAATTTTTGCGCGAGCAACGTTATCCATCTCTTTTCCTCTTAGAAGAATAACATCTTGGCCGTTCATCTCTTGTTTATCAACAACCTCTAAGTCCTGCAATGAAGCAAATTTATCAGACCCGACATGTTCTACCATGATTCGACGAATTTCTGCGTTGGTTTCGTTGATAAAGTCTTCTTTGGTTAGTTCATCTGGGCGTTCTATTAGTTTTTTAGGAACTTGTATCCCGTGAAGATAGTACCAGTTAGGTTCTTCAGTGTAAAACTCAACTGCTGGGCCCGTGGGGTTGTGAAGCAATCCGTCTTCATCAAGGTGACTTGATTTTATTGCACACATATCTTCTGCTTCTGCAGAAACTCTAAGCATTTCGAAAACGTCACCAGTAACTTTTGCCTTTACTTGAACCGTAAGATCAGGTTCTATTCCGGCTGAACCAAAGCCGGAAAACCTGTCTTCGAAAGCCTTGGCAGTGACTTTCATGCCCTCAATGTCAAACATTCTGTGCCTCCTCAGTCTGCAACTCTTCGTGCTTCTTGAGTGTAGGGGTTGTATTCTCTTTGGCGGGTTACTTGATATACGCCAGGTTCAAGTTCGATGGTGTTGTGTTCTTCGTGAACGAGTTTCACAGATTCTTTAACGGTTTCTGGAACAACAACGTAACTTGCGGTCTGTCCAGCTTCCTGTTCCGCATAAACTTCCACTTCTCCAACGAGTCTGTGTGCGTGTCCAGTCACTTCACCATATTCAACAATAGGTTCGGTTCTTTTGATAAGCCCTTTTTTGCTAGGCATATATTTTATTCTTCTTAGGAGAATATCCCCATGTCTGTATAGTTCTACCATATTTAACTACCTCCATTTTGCGTCTTCACTCTGGCTCCCTATCCTCTATATTTTAGGACCATATAAAGGTGCCGATGAAAGTTACTCTATTTCCATACTAATGTCTTCAATTTCTTCTTCTAGTTCTTCTATTTTGACTTCAAGTTTTATGACTTCTTCATCTTTTTTATCTAAAATTTCTGTAATAACTTCAAGCCACATTCTTTCAACAAGTTCATCTGGGTCATCAAAATTTTCGCCAATACATTCAAGTGCGATATTTTTCATCCTTTCCCTGTAGTCTTCAAACATTATTTCCATGCTATCACTTTGTCTCTCCTGGTATATATATTTATCGGTTAATACTCAACATATCTTTGGTATCTAACTTTAATGTTTTATTCTTAATAAGGTCGCCAAGAATAACATTACATCTTTTACGGCTTACAAAGATTTTCTTTGTCATTTTGGATATCATTTCTTCGCGAGAGATTTGTCCCGAGTTTTCAAGAAGTGATAGTATCCAACGCCTTGTTGCCTCCATATTTACGACATTGACTCGGGTCATGATGTGATTAATAATACTTTTTAAGTAAAACATCATATCTTCACGAGTTTCCTTTGCGTCTTTATATGAAATTGCGTCTGAGCCGTTTAAGATTGCTCTTTGACCGGCAAGTTTTATGTTTGTACTTACCATTGAAGTAACAAAAGGTTTAATAATATCTAATTCTGTCCCTGAAATATTGCTTCTAACATATTTTAGTCTTTCTTTATCTAAGTAGTGTAATCCTTTACGTCCAGAATCATCAATTTTCATTATTGTTCCTGGTTTATAAGAATTGACAGATTCTTTAACATTATCTGCAAGCTCTCCAAGGGACGCTTCATACATGTCAAATGGCAATATAGTTTTTGGGGGATAAATTAAGGCTTTGTTGATTTTCTCCCTATCTGACCAAGTAATATCTCTAACCCCTACAAACATTCTCTGGAACAATCCTTGTTTTAGTAAGAGTTCAGCAAATTCTTCTAAGAAGTATGTTGTTCCCATAATTGTTGCAGTGCTATTATATTGCACGGACATTTCAAGTCCTAATTTTTTCCTTACATTATATGAGTTAAGTTTTGGAACATCCATAACTGTTTGAAGAATTTCTAATTTATCTTCTGTGTGTGTTCCGGTTTTGAACATTTGTTTAGCTTCTGAAAAGGCAACTATGTCGTAAGTGCCCAAGTCGCCTATCACCATTGGATTTATAAAATCGGGGTCTCCTGGCATGTATCCACCCTTCTTATTAATTTTCATTGCATTTGGGTCAATAGTGCCTACAATTCCAGCATCGGTAAATTGCAATTCTTTTGCCATTGTCAATCCTAAGTTTGTGGCAAAGTCTTCTGCAACATTCAGGGATACACCTTTCCCTGTCCGAGATTCCTGGATAAAAAGTAAGTGCAGACGGAGGTCTAAGAGAGTTGTGTATTGTATTAGGAGACCCCGTTTCATCATAAGTGCTCCGACTATACTCATAAACATTGATTCGTTCATTAATTCATTAAATAAAGAGCGTGAGCCTGCGATATTTGAGTATGTTCTTCTATAATCTTTGTATATTTTACCACCTCGGTACCTTGTACCTTTGTTTCTTCTGGTATATAAATCTTTCGATCGTAAACTTTAAATATAAGATTGGACAATATATAATTGAGGTGAAATAAATGGGTTATAAAGATGAACAAAAAAAATATAATGAGAGTTTAAGAGCGAAATCAAAAACTCGAAAAGCCAGACCAGCGGAAGTAATTGAAAATCTTTCAGTTATTTTTCCTGAAAAAATATTAAAATTAATTAGAGAGGAGCGAGATTACGCCTGGGAGATTACTAAGGACGCTGATTTTTTAGTGAATAAAGAAACAGAAAATCGTATTGAACTTTATGTTTTAGAAGATTAAGGGGAGTATGTTCTCGCCCTTAATTGTTCTTTTCTTATTTTTTCTATAACTTCTGGATTGCTGTAATATTTTTCATAGGCTTTTTGCCAATCGTTTACGTCCATTTTTTTGACTCTTTGGCGTACTGATTCTAGGTCGGCTTCATCTAGTTCTTCCCAACCACCCATTTCTTCTATAAAGCTCATTAGTTCTTCAAAACTTTTCTTTTCATCCATCATATCACTCTAAAGTCATTTCCTCTATTATTAAGTCAATATCCGAAAGCTTAAACCATTTATCTGAAAAAATACTACCACAACTACTACAATAATGACCGCCACTAGCTTTATGTTCTTCGATATATTCTTCTTCCCTTTTTACAATAACTTCATTATAGTCAAAGGAAATTTCTTTAACTGGATAAATTTTTCCAGTTTTTTTATCCCTCGCTAATAATTTAATTTCTTTAATTATTTCTAAGTTTAAATCTTCTATAAAACTCATGTGTTCTCCCTCAAAAGTGGTGCGTTATCCCGTAGCAATAAACTGGGATATTGTATTAACTTATTTTCTTTTAGCTTAAGTGGTCTTGGTGGTTGTGGTTTTGGGAATTTATTCATATAAATTTTTCTCCATTTCTTTGTATGATGAATATTTTTTTCTCATTTCATCTTCAACTTCTTCTTCGCTTAATTTATATTTTTTCAATAAGTACATTTTTACATCGTCACCCAATATAAATTCCATTTGACAAATCGGGCATATCTCTGGGGGAACTTCGTAAGTTTGCTCACCAAAACCCCAGTTTTGAGCAACATCTAGGGCTATTCTTTTTTTTTCCCAGTCTTCTTCTATCTCGTTCATTCTTTTAAGGTCTTTCTCTATTCTATTAAGAAGCCATTCGTCCTCCGCCCCATCCTGTTTCTTTAAAAGTTCTTCTTTAACTTCTTCGAAGGTGGGAACTTTTCGTTCTCTGAGGGCATATTCTTCTTTAAAAACATGACCTTCTCGGCATTCTAACATTCCAGCTTCTTCTAGTCCAATATCCTGCCCTGAGGCATCGTCTCCTGATATTTGGCAGACATAACATACTGAACTACTATTGGTTACAAAATCGCTTCTAGTCTTCATCTAAAGGACACCATCCCGGCGAATAATCGCCACTCTCTTCAACCCTCTTTCTATCAACACGTTTCAAAGTAACACCCATTGAAGCCAATAACTCCTTACGCGCACCACAATGATAACAATCATACCCGCAGCCAAACGCAGTCAAATGCGGGCAATCACGACAACCCTTAACTTTTATAACTTTCATCCGTACACACACCATTCCTCTAGAGCTCTTTCACACTCTTGTTTTTTTTTAACTTTTTTGCTTCTTCCGCTAATTTTCTGTGCCATTCAATATCGTTCATAATAATTTCAAGTCTTTAACAATTTTGTTAATTTTCTCATCACTATCAGGCCCAATTCCAACAGCAGTGAGAGTATTTGGTTCTATTTGTGTCCTGCCAGCATCATGAATCTCTGAGTATTTTATGCCAGCTAACATACACTCATACATGATATCAATCAATTCTTGTTCTGATTTTACTTTCAAAACCACTTTAACTTGATTATCGTTTTTAAACCATTGTCTACGTTTGAACCAATTCTGTTTCTTATAGGCGGTAACGCTAGCATGAGCTACTTGACCAGCTATTTTTCCACATCCCATTTTTAAATCTTTTCTAACCACTATTGCTTGTTTCATTTTTTATCCCCTCCCTACGAGTTGTGTTAATAATTTATCTCGTTCATCACAGGCTATGTCCAGGACTTCCTTTAACTCAGGGTCTGGGTACTGTTCATATACTCGTCGTTTACCTTCAATGAACCCTGTTAATCCTTCCAATGCTAATTGTAATTGATTACCAGCCATACCCTATTCCCCCTCACATTTAGTACGATTCGTATAATTAATTACCCTTTGTGCTTCCCTACATTCTGGGCAAAGCCCATCGCTTGGAAATACTTTACTTTCCTTCATTTTCCCACATCTAATACAATACCATGTATCAATCATAACCACATCACCCCTCATCTTCTTGTTTTTTGAATTTTAATATTATTGGTGGTTCTGTTATGCTTGTTGCCACCATATTCCCATCCTCATACAAGTCAAACCTAATATTATCATCATTTGTCATTTAAAATCCGACCCTCTAACTTATCTAATTTTGATTCAAACATATCATCTAATATTCCATCATAACCATTCATAATTATTAATTGGCGTATCATGATCAACACATCAACCAATTCTTCCTCTATGGCAATTTGGCAAGTATCACTTACTTCAGAAATGCTCTTCACTTCTTTTTCACGATTAAATTTAAGAATTGCTTTAGTTAATTCACTTAATTCTTCTAAAAGAACAATTAACTGCAAATCATTTCCCCACTTTTTCAAAGCAAGTTCACAAAGAGTATCACATCTATTTTTTAAATCTTCATTTCTTATTGTTAATCCAATATATTCCATACTCACACCCCTTCTTCTTCCATATAATCATTCCCTTTAAATCTCCCAGTATACCAGAACCGCCCATACTTATCAGGGTCATCCCTACCATCCACAAAGCGAACTACCCCAATATTTTTCCACATCCCATTTTTAGGTCTTTTCTTACGACTATTACTTGTTTCATTCTAACATCACCTTTTTAATATTTCCACACTTCTCCCTTTAGTGTTTTGGGTTCAACCCATTTCAATTCTAAGGTTGACATACATTCATAGCACTTATAAATCATCTTTAAGTAACTTAACCGCATTTAAGAATTTGTTAATAAACTTGTTTACATGAATTTCTGCTTGCCCTGATCTCAACATCTCGGACGTTTTCTTATAATGATATGTGTAGGTTATAAGTTTATCTCCACTCATTGCAATAAGATTTAGTTGGCAATTATTTTTCTCAAAAAATTCGTTAGCCATTTTTTTCATATTTTCTTATGTTTTTCAAGAGTTCTGTTTCTTCTGTAATAGAAAAAACATATGTACTTCTATGGAATTCTCGGTCAAACTTCATAAAAACGCATCCTCCGTATATTTTTGGATTTCATCAATATTATTGTCCGCTCCCTCTACCGTATAGCCTTCTCCAACAATCATTCCATCATATAGGATGGGGTCTATGGTATAGGTTTGTTTTCCTAATATTATATAATGTGTGTCATTGCTTATATATTTTTTGGTACACACTCCTTCATCATATAATGGAATACTAGGATCACCAAACATTAAGCCCCCCAAAAAAAATATGAAAAATGCGAGGAAAACTGTTCCAAGCATAAGAAGTATTGGGGAATTATCGTTGGTATTCATAGAATCTCCACACAAAACTTTTTGAATCTCCGCCGTCTCTTAACATATAATCTAAAATGTTACCAACAGAATCACCATCTTCATCACCATAGCTTCTGAGTTCGCAACTATGTGGGCCAAAAAATGCTTCTGTGTCGTTCTCTTCGATTCTGGCTCTTGCATCTTGTAATACTTCTTCAAGGGTATATTCTTTTCCAAAAGTAAAGTCATTGTAATTATCGATTAAATATGAATTTTCTTCAAAAAAATCAACAAGAGTCAAATCCTTATCTGTTATATTTTTTATTATATAAGACGTGCTTGAGCTATTGGTTACGAATCCGTGTCTCATCTTCATATTTACCAGTCTCCCTCTTCTATGTCTTCTTCATCGATTTTAACTTCGTCAATTAGATAATCAAAAATGCTCCAATTATCCATTGATGTATATAATTCGAGTCTATCTCTGTCCACATCAATATCTATATGCCATCTTTCTCCTGGTTCACAAAAGTTTTTGTGATTTATTATTTTAATAATTTGTTCTTTGTCTAATTTATCTAAACTTATAATATAACTTACTGAACTACTGTTTGTTACAAAATCTGTTCTAACTTTCATCTTTTTCACTCTTTTCATTAAAGAACGCCCTCGCAGTGTTCATTTTTGTCCAAAAAACCAACCCATCCACACTTTATACAAAACCAATGTTTCTTATCATCATCATATAACATACACTCTGTTTTATTACATGATGGACATTCTAATTCCTCTATTTTAACCATTTTTTTCCTCCTTTATTGGTATATATACCATATTTTACTCTTTTTTTGATTATATTGTATACCATTGCAAATAGTACTATTTTTAGGACTCATTATTATTTGAATCTCTATCCTCCCTAAATACGCTATTTGTTTAGATAGAATACTCATAGCTCTTTGTGCTACTTCAGGGTCTATTTTAATTGTAATCTCGTTCGCCACGCTCACAAAGAACCACCTCTCTTATTAGAGGACAGCCACCCATACAAGATTCTTGGTCTTCACACATAGGGCAACTATCACTTAGTTTAGTTCGGAAATTTTCAAATGCAACACTATTCCAAGCACCTTGAATAGAGTGAGTTCTAAGGTTTATTGCATATTTAAGGTCTTGGTCAAAACTGCACGGAGTCATTTTCATATCTGGAGTTATGTAACAAGAGAATCTAGCTCCTTCGCAGGTGTCTATGCTTTGTCTGTTGATTTTATCTGTGGTGTTGATTATTCCTGGGATTGTGCATGAGTCGAAGCCTATTTTGTATTTTGTTGAATCGTGTTTTTCTATGATCTTCATGAATTCTTTTATGTCTTCTAATTGGAGAACGTTTTTAGGCTGGCCTAAACCTACTGGTTTATGGAGTAAGAATATGACTGCGTTTATGCCTTCGTCCCAGTCATCGTTTTGGAGTCTTGTTGTTGCTTCTTTTATTGTATTTTTTCCAAGAACATAATGTATATTGGTTGTGATGTCTTCGTTAATAAATGTTTCGATTGCTTCTCTTGTGTAGTCGGTTCGGTGTTCTGAGACTGCAACTGCTCCGCAATATTTTTTTGTATAGTATATCTCTTTTTCTGTTAGGTTTTGTCCAGATGTTGTATAATTGGGGACGACATCGTGTTTTGCTGTGTAATATACTATTGAGCAAAAGTTTGGGTGTTTGTTTGGGTCGCCGTGTCCGCCTAGTGCTACTTGATATACGTCTTTATATACTTGGTCTATAATGCTCATGTAGTCTTCTAGTTTCATGTGTGGCTGTGCGCATGCGCGTCCACCTTGGTAGCATTGAATTCCTGCTTCTAAGCATGTTGTATTGTTTTTGCAGTGTCCCATGATTCCTATATCGATTAGTTCTGGCATTGAGCTCATGAATGGGTCAACTTTAGGTAAGCCTAAAACACTTGAGCGGTAATATTCTCCAGTTTTGGTATTAAATCTTGAGACAAATTTATTATCGGTGTCCATTCTTTGTCTAATCATGTTTGTATCCCCATGTTAGTAATAATATTCCATATATTATTATTACGATGCTGGTTAGGGTGAAACTGGAGATTGCACTCCAGCACCCTATGAGCAGGAATGTGATTCCGAGAACCATTTCTGCTTCTTTTATTATGTTCATGTTTCCACCTTTGGAGCGTATTCATATTTTGAGAGCTCGAATGTCCAAGCGATTGCGGCATCAGCGTCTTCTTCTCGGAATCCGTTTCTATCTACTGGGATGTGATATACTCTGTTTGTGGATGGGCAAACGACTTTGACAAACCATAAGTGTGTGCCGGTTACTGAGTCTTCTTCTTTTGTTCGGAGGAGGTCGCCATATTTTCCTTTGTTTACTGTTGTTAGGTCTAATAGTTGCGCGAGCTTGTCTGCGCCCATGTGTTCGGTTAGGTTTCTGCGTAGTTCTGCATTGTCTATTTTTGTGAATTCTTGTCTGGTTATGTCTTGTGGGGTTTCAATGAATTTTTCGGGGACTGGGATTCCTTCTAATGCATAGAATGTCTCATCTTTCCATCTTATTGCTGGTTGAGTGTTTGAGTGGATGACATAAAAATCTCGTGTACTACGAAATCTCTCTGTTGTTTGTTTTAATTGTATGTCATTTGGGAATGGAAGTAGAACACCTTCTCCATCTGTCGATGATGAGAAGTATGCTGATACTGGTTGTGATGCTACTAGATATTCTTTGGGGAAAACTTTTGTAGTTATTGCGGTTTCATGAAGCTTGTCCCATCCGTCGGAATATGATACTTTGACTCTTTCGTTTGCCCAGGTGAGCTTTTTGTCGCCATTACTAAGGTTGTTGAAGAAGGTTTGGAATGAGATATGAAATTCTCGTAGTTGTTCTTTTATTTCTTTAGATAAGCCTGGTTTTGCAACATATCTACTAAATGGTCTTTTCATTGTGCTAAAAGTTTCTATTCCTGAGGAGTATCTGTCTCCTGGGTGTAGTTGTAATACCATTTCTGTAAATTCTTCCATTGTTCTTGCTTGTTCGTATTCTATGTCGCAATTATCGTTGATTAGTTTTAAGTCTATTTTTTGTTTGTGTAATTGGTCAACAAAGTCTTTGAATGAGATTAATTCTTGTTCTTCTAAGAAACCATCATAATAGTAATCTTCGGCAATGAGTGATCTTATGTCTGTTGCGTATATGTCTCCAGAGCCTGTATGGAGGTTTCTCATTATTTCATTGTTTTCATGGGTGAGTTGGAAGTTTTTGTGGTATGTTTTCCTTGACGTGCTTCTATAAACTCCATCTTTGTTGAAACTATTTATTACTGGGAAGAGGTATTTATGGTTTTTAATAAGACGGTTTATGTAACTTTTTGGGGATTCGTCTTGTTCTTCGACCCATTGAGCCATCCAGTGGGGCATGCTTATTCTCATTATTATTCCTCCACATCATCAACTATTTCGAAGGTAATTTTTTCTTTTCTTCCGTTTTGTCGGAATTTTTCTTTTATATTTTTGTATGCCTTCTCTTTTTCTGCCTGGTTGTCTTCGAAAGCTCCTTCTGTTGCTGCAATAAAATTTATTATTTCCATTTTCCATTCTGGGAGCCTGTCTATTCCTGGTAAAGTTCCGTTAAGAATACTTGCAGCTTCATGTCCTGTTATTACTACCCAATAACGATTGCCAGCATTATAAATTGCACCAGCATTATATATACTATCGTGAAATATTTCTGCACTTGATTCTGTTTTGAAATTTTTTTGTATTTTGAGGGAATATCTATCTCCATTTTTTCCTTTTCCTGTTTTATATATTCCTATTGACATTTTACTTATTTGTTTTTCTAACATTTCTTTTTCTTTTTGATTAATTTTCATATTTTTTCACCGTCTCTACCTATGTCTTTTCTACTATATAAATCTTTTGATATTTGTATAGAAATGATATATTCTACATTTTATATATTTGTATAGAATTGTATGTAAAATATTAACGTTTTTTTGATTTTTTTGCTTACCAATATACAAATATATACGAAAATATACTTTATATACAGGTAAGAAAATTTTATTGAAAAATCCCATTTTTCACACTGCATTTATATTTTTATATTTTTTCGAAAAAGGCTCTCCTTTCTTCTTTCTTATTATTATTTAATAATAATAATAATATTAAATATAAATAATATATATAATAATAGGTTAAGACATTCCTGAGAAAGGCGGAAGGGTACTTCCGACATAATGTGAGGGTGGTAGAAAAATAATGTGAAGGGAGTATAAAATTTTTATTTTTTAAAAAAATATATTCTATATAAAAAGAGCGACATCTTTATAAGAAACCCTCGTCTAAATAGGAAATATGCAAAGTTTAACCAATATGATAGTAACAGATTTTATTGATAATCTTATCGACGAAATGGAGCATGAAGAAGCAATAAATTATGTTACTTCAAAATTTGCTGAAGTGATTTCGACGATTATTCAAAACCCTACTATTCCGAGGCATGAAAAAGAGATGATTATGGAGGATATTTTGATGGTTTTGAAAGAGTATGGTATTTATGATATTGCATACATACTAAAAGATTAAAAAGTATTACTATATGATAAAAAAAATGTGTGCGAATAATTTCGCACACAAAAAGGGGTGAATGAACCAAGGCGGGCAGGTTCATGTACCTTCGGTATGTTTGTTCTAATATATAAACCTTTCGGTTTTCAAAAAATTAAAATTTTGAAAGTGCCAATAATGTTTATATTGTTACTGTTATGTTGTCAAGTTTGTAGTCTTTAGTAGTTGTGTAATTATTTTTATAATACCATGTTGGTTGTATTGGATATACCCATTTATGACAACATTTTTTCTGGTCTAATTTTCTTTGAAGTCTTTCTATTTCTTCTTTGAGTTCAATCATTTCTATTTCCTTTTCAAGGTCTTTTATTTTTTCTTTGAGTTTTTCTATTTCGTCCATATTTATACCTCTTTATATGTTTACCCCTAAAAATTAATTATAACCCCAGTCTATGAAATATGCAGTCATGTATAAAGATTTTCTTAATCGAATTTCGTCCCAAGTGGCTTCGATTATGTCTCGATCAAAATAGCCCTTCACATAAGCATATTTTATATCATAAAAATCAGTCATATAAAGTTTTTCCAAATTTTTAGGGGCTTGGGGCGTGTTGCCCCGTCGGTATTAATATGCCCTGTTACCACTGTGTATGTCTTACTATTTAAATGTTACGGTTTTGCAGATTGGAAATTTTATATTCATTTTTTCTTTGGTTGGGTGATGGGTTTATTATAATCGTTCCATTAAACCATTGTACTGTTGTGTATCTTCTGTCGAGAAATATTGGGGCTTGTGTAAAATAGTATAATTTAAGTATCATCTTCTTTTGCACCTATTTCGTAGGTATCCATGTAATGAAGAATGCTCATTTTTGGTTAAAAGAAGAAGATTTTTCTTCCTGTTGTCTAATCCATTAAGGTTGATATGATGAACAACAAATTCTTCTTTAGAAGAAAGAATTTGGGGCAATAATATAACTCTATGCATTTTAATCATTTTTCCACCACATTTTTTGCTTAAAATTTCTCCTTTTGTTCTACCTCTAACAGCATAAAGTTGTGTTTTTGTTTTATGTATATGCCATGAGTTTTGGTTAATATTTTCAAAGTCTTCCTTATCTATGAGGGCAAATTTGTTTTTACCCACTTTTATTTTCTTCATTGAATTTCCTCATTATTTTTAAAAAATTATTTGGCACATTTTCTACAAACTTTTTTACATCAATTTTCTTTTTTGTTACATCAAACTCATTTATATACACCCCACCAGATGTATTTCTCTTAAGGTATATTGGGGTCTCTGGTTTGATGCATTCATGGTTAATGTAATCGATGTCTTCAAGGGTTAGTTTATATTTTGGTGGCACTTTGATGCAAGTATATACCTCGTTGTATCGTTTGCCTTTAATGATTTTCGGTTTGTGTTTTAGTTTGTATCCTTGTGGTAGTTCATACATTTTATTACTCCTCCCAAATTTAAATAATCTAAAGATACAACTTTATCATAAAATGGTGTTTGGTTAAATACATATTGAATTATCAAGAATTTGTTTGAATAGTTAATATATGTTTGTACTTTGTCTCCTAAATTGAGATATTTTCCAGAAGGTTTCATTTTATCACTCCAGTAGTACTGCCTTACTTTTATTACCATTTTGGTCAATTGTATTAACAATCCTCGTCCTGCGTGGGGGAACGAAATTTGCTCCTATTTGGATTAGGATTGGGAGGTCTTCTTCTTTTATTAGTCGTTGGAGGATTGTTATCATTTGACTTGCTTTTATTTCATTCATCTATATTGACCTCTCCAAATTTTTTATATACATAGTTTAATGCTCTTTCTTTTCCGTATCTTCCCTTCATTACATTATAGCAATATTGTGGGTCTTGCCATCGGTCTTTCATCTTTTCACTGCGTTGGGGTGCTGTATCTCTGGTCATCTGGACATGGGCGTTGTAAATTTGTGGGTTTGAGAGTGAGGTTATGCGTGTTTCGGAGAGTTGTTGTCTCTTTTCTGGGGTACTGTATAGGTTTGTCATTGTTATGCTAAGGTTGGCTTTGAATTCTGGGTCTTGCCCTCGCTCTCGGTTCTTTGTAGATATGTAGGTGGCGAATTCCTGGTCATTCGCCCATTTTTCTTTCATTATTTCACTTTGGGTTTCACTTCTTTTTGCAAGAAATTCTGGGTCTGCCCATTTTTCTTTCATTCGTTGGCTGAGTTTCTTTGCCTTTTCTCGTTTTTCTTTTGGTGAAAGCATTTGTTACACCCTTGATTCTGGATATGGTGGGGTTGCTACATTGTTTATTGATTGTTCTGTATAATAATCTCCTTGTGCATCTGGTACATATCCAGAGGTAGATACTTCTTCTGAACTTCCTATTAGTTGGTCTGAGGTGGGTTCTCCATTAAAAATTGATATAGTGTTACTTGCAATTAATAAAAAAGTACACATTATACAGCCTATTATAAAAAATCTTATTATATCTTTCACTATTTCATCTCGAATTTATGCCCTTTATGGGTTGTTATTTCGTATGTTTCGCCGTTAAAGTGGGCTTTGTATTCGCCGTCTTCAACTTCCAGCATTACTATTTCTAATGTTTCGTCATCAAAGATGTTTTGGATTATTAGTTGATGATATGTGGATTCAGGGTCTATTTTATACAAGTTTATTCTCCCAGAGTTTTGTTAGTGATTCGGTTGTGTGTGGGTTTAGTCTTATTCGGTATAAAAGTTTTTCTTTTTTGTTGGGGAATTCTATGGTTTTCTTCTTTTTGTATTCTTTGCTTTGTAGGGTTGCATCACATTGGCAGTATTCTGGTGATCCACAGAATTCTATTTCTTTTTTGAGGTTTTCGTATATGTCTTTGTGTTCTGTGAAGATCATATATGTGGTGAAGAGAGGTGAACCAGTTTTGAGTGCTGAGACTTTATCTCCATATCTTTTGTAGAGATTTTCTGTGAAGTTCATCTTTTCTTCTCCCCTGTTTAAGTTGTATTTTGTGGCAAATTCATTGAGTTTATCATCAATTGTGTTGTCTATTTCATCTTCTATTTCATCAAAGATAAATTTTAATTCGATTATGTTGTCATTGCTTATGTTTATGTCGTTGGCTTCCATTAACATTTCTATGTAGTGTATTAAAATTTTTCTTCCTTCGGTGAGCATTTTTCTTTCTCCAGTTTTTCTTTTATTAGTCTTATTCTTTTGTCTAAAATTTTTGAGACTGAACTGTCGAGTCCACAATCAAAGCAGTGGAAGAATACCCATTGTTTGTATTTTTCCCCTTTTATGTTGTAGCCTCCTTCGTGTGGGTACATCATTGTTACCCCATTTTTGGAGTCGCAGTATATACATCTATCGGCTTTCTCTACATAGTATTTGTCGAGGCATGGTTTTATTCTTTCATCTTCGGTTTGGTATTCTAAGCCTCCACACCATTTACATGGTTCATAGAGTTCTTCTTCTCCATTTACCATGTTCTTTTCTTTCATCATTTCTATTGCTTTGCACCCATCTTGATGTAGTTTGTGGGTATTTTTGTTTCCTATCATAGACGAATCATCTCCTTTTTTCCTCCAGAGTTGCGAAGGACTTTTACTACTCTATTTATTTTTAAAAAGAGTCCTCTTTCAAAACTTTCTATTATATCTTCAACGAATCCATCATAATCTAAAATTGCTCCTGGCTCTACGGTAAATCCAACTTGACTGTTTCCTTCAACATAAGCGTCGTTCATTGCGTCTTCAACCAGTTCGGTTAAAAGGTCTTCAATTTCTTCCTTTAATTTTATATATTCTTCGTCGCTAATGTCTATTTCAACATCTTCTGCGTAGCCCATTGAGATTTGTTTAAACATCGTAAACAACTTTCCCGTAGTGTATTGAGTATTCTCCATTCCCGTATAATATCCATTTTCGGAAGTCTCCGATTTCATCGCCTTGTACTTCTATGATTCCCATTGCATATTTTGATATGATTGGCAGGTATTCTTTTTCATCACCGTTTAGTTTTATATCATATTCTTGTAGGTCGCTGAATTCACTTATATCTAAATCAATGTTATCTCTTAATGGGTCTCCAACATCTAATTCTTCTAATTCATCTAAGCATTTTCTTAATTTTATTACATTTATAAAATCTAACGATATTGCAGTTATCATTCCGTAATATCCCATATTTTCACACTCCTAAGTTTATTCCTATGGTTATACCAAAGAAAAATAAAAAAATGTCTCTGGTTTTTGATGGTTTGGGGGCAATTAGGAATAATGCCCCACATACGAATGAGATCACCATCAGAGTTATTGTAGTCATACTGCACGATAGTTCAAGTGAAGAAGGACATATCTCGGGTTTACAAGTATGTAATGGGTTATGCCTGGAGATAAGTTTTGAATATCTATTGTTTCTCTTATCCCATTTTCAAATCTAATGTCTATTTGATTAGGACACAGGCTTGATACTTTTGCTTCGTAAAGGTCGGCAGGGTCAATTTCCATAGTTGTGCTATAACCTTCTGCAAATTCTCTTGGAACTTCTACAAATTCAACACTTTTAACAGAGGTTTGGTGTAATCCACATAGGTATGCTACCATTTCATCTATTTGTGTTGCCTTTAATACTGTTTCTTCAAAGATCATTTTTTCACCTTTATATGGTTTCCAGAACATAAGTTTTGTATATCTTCATCAAAGGAATTAATATTTGGGTTCTG
>Ga0302241_1001136_pt1 | contig 20605 bp, 16 predicted proteins | sample AAG_UR_Arg_MG_FD_193532 | JGI IMG/M metagenome (GOLD analysis project Ga0302241, IMG submission 193532) | Enriched activated sludge microbial communities from anaerobic digester in WTTP, New Holstein, Wisconsin, United States - AAG_UR_Arg | ecosystem: Engineered > Bioreactor > Anaerobic >... | reverse complement strand
TTCGATGATGTCTTCCATTTTTATCCCACCGATACTCCGAGTTTTTTGAGATAGTCGCTCTCTATACGCTTCATTATCTCCTCTGCCTGAGGTACGAGGAACGATTCCGGGATGGATGTGAGGCCGTCCTCCTGCAGGGCACCGCGAACGTGTCCGCAGATCGATTCGATCATATCCTGCCGTTCTCCGGCTGGCGCTGAATAGAGCGAATCGAGCTCCCGCACGGCATCCGCAAGCCGCGGCAGTGAACGGGCGCTTCTGAACGCCCACTTGTAGTAGGGCATGTAGCGTTTGTTAAGCAGGTGCACAGCAGAGAGCGCGGCGCGGACAAATTCATCAAGAGCCAACATTGCAGCAGGAAAATCGCCGCGTTTGAAAATTCTTCCATAGTTGTACTGGCCGGCCTGCCCCATCACAAAAACGCGAGCCGCAAGCTTTTTGAACCGTACATCTCTCGGGTAACATGGCAGAAGCGCTTTCCTGATCCTGGTGAATTCGCCAAGGCCGTCGAAAAAGACTTCTCCGCTTGTGGCAGCGGCAAGAAAGTGCTCCTGAATGCGAGGCCAGGCGGCGTCATTTGGCGGAACATCCGGGCAGCCGGTAAACTGAGAATAAAAACGGCTTATCGGTATGACTCCCACGCGGCCTGAACCCTGAGCCGTCGCATTGCGCGAAAAACCCATGAATTCGCCGGGCAGAGAGTTGTAGAGCTCCTGCAGTTCTCTTCCGAACTCGGCGAAGTCCCAGTCTGTCAGCCACAGACAGCACCCGGGACCAAAATCGTGGTCGCGCGAAATATCATCGTCAAAACCCAGGCAGTCCGATCCCTGCCCGGCAAGCCCGGCAGCCACGCGGCGCGCGCGTTCGCCGAACCGCTTATCTATAGCCGGAGCAGCGCACTGTATGTAAAATTCGCGGCTTAGCTCAAGTCCCTGCAAAGGTTTCACCTATGATCTTCCGTGCTGTCTGCAAGCTGCAGCCAGCGTTTCGCTTCTTCCTTATTTCCGGCGGCCTCAAGGGCCCTGGCGCAGTTTCTGCATGCGCGCGCATAGTAGGGATTTCGCCCAAAGCGGCTTTCTATGTTAGCAGCGGCGCGTTTGTAGTATTCCGCAGCCTCCGCAAAACGGCCAAGCATGTATTCAAGCTGCCCTCGCGTAGCCAGCATGCTGTCTGTGTGCGGATCCCCTGGTAGTGAGGCAAAGATATCCTCGGACTTTTCCAGATTCTCCCTGGCATCATCAAATTTTTTCTGGGCCATCAGGCATATCGCGATATTTGCATGGCACGTAGCGGTTTCGGACTGCACATCTTCCATCTTCTCAAGCATCGCAAGCGACTTCGCAAAATATTCGCCTGCCCTCTTCGCGTCGTTCATGCGAAGCAGAGACTGGGCCATGTTGTTGTACAGCGCGGCGTAGCGGTAGTCGTCTGCAGGGAGCTGAGCATCATATATCTCCTTAACAATGCCGTAAAGCCCTAGGGCCTCCACCGCCTCTCCGAACGCTGTCTTCGCTGTGGCGTAGTTCAAAAGCGTGGTAGCGTGCCCGATGGTCCCATCAAGCTTGCAGGAAAAAATGAGGCCAAGCGCTGTCTCCGCAGCCGCGTAGCTCTTTTCCTTTTGTCCGGCGGCACGCCAGAAGCCCTCGAGTTCGTTGAAGATGGTTATGGCCATGGTGCTGTATCCTTCTTCTCCGCACTGCGCGGCTTTCTCCTCAAGATAGTCGGCCGCGGCCTGCATCTGCCCCTGCGCAAGCATTTCATCGAATTTATGAAGTATGTTCTCTATGTCCACTTATCCCATTCCTTTCATCAGGACCGAAGTTACACGCTTCAGCATTTGTGGTCCCGCATGTGACTCTGACACCCGCACCAGCATCGAAAACCCCTCATGTGTCACCGCCGGGCTATAATTGACCGAAAAGCCGGAAAGAAATTGACCCACCCCAACCATATAGCTACCATTTGGATTGCGAAGATCACCAAGGAGGTAGCCGACATGATAAGGCATGAGGCACTATCCGGTCAAACAGCATACGCTATTGCTAAAAAGCCGGATATATCAAAGAATACAGCAAAGAAATACGTCAATGATGTTCCCAAAGAGCATGGACTGAAGAACAGAAAACGTCCGTCAAATTCGTGCTCCCTTGAAAAGCTTGAGGCGATGACGTGTGTCTGTTCGGTGGGGCTTGACATGATAGCGATACCCGGAGATACTTCTCCCTACACCATATCCGGCATAATCGCGGATGATGCGATGGCTATCGGGATGATAAACAACAATACAGCCGCAGTGAGGCTGGTTCCAGTATACGGAAAGTTGGTCCAAGAAACAGTGACTTTCGGCGGTCTTCTTGGTTATGCTCTGATAATGCCCGTAAATCAGTTCAGCTGCACGGATTTTATCAGGCGCGGAGGCCGCATCCCGGCCCCCGTACACAGTTTTAAAATCTAGGATAAAATTTGTAGTATAAAAGTGATTTGAAAATTTATCAAATCAAGGATGGCAGGAATAAATATGACGGATAAAAACAAAATATTTCAGGCGGCAGACATTAGTGTGTCACACGAAGATATCTGCCTTGCACAAAAAACACTCGAGCCGATACTGGGCAAGACAGAGCTGATCGAAAGCCGATTTTTCAGCAAGGAATATGGCAACAGGGTATTCCTTAAGCCTGAAAACTTTCAGGTCACAGGCTCGTTCAAGATTCGCGGAGCCTATTACAAAATAAGCAAACTCAGCGACGAGGAAAAAAGCAGGGGAGTTATCGCAGCCTCCGCAGGCAACCATGCGCAGGGTGTAGGCTATGCGGCCCAAATGCTTGGCGTGAAAGCCACGATCGTAATGCCTGAGACAACGCCGATAATAAAGGTCGAAGCCACAAAAAAATTTGGCGTTCAGGTAGTCCTGCACGGTGACACTTATGATGACGCATGCCGGAAGGCGCGCGAACTGGAAGAGGAGAACGGCTATGTTTTCGTCCATCCCTTCGATGATATCGATGTAATGCTCGGGCAGGGTACTGTGGCAATGGAAGTGCTGAAAGAGCTGGACGATGTCGACATGATACTGGTCCCGATCGGCGGCGGAGGTTTGATCAGCGGTATAGCGATTGCGGCAAAGATGCTGAAGCCGGACATAAAAATAATCGGTGTAGAGCCTGAAGGGGCTTGCTGCATGGCCAGATCCCTGGATGAAAATCGGGTCATAGAGTTGAAAAAGGTAGACACAATGGCAGATGGTGTGGCGGTAAAAAAACCCGGGACACTGACTTTTGAAGTGATAAAAGAATTAGTGGACGAGGTGGTCACAGTTCCCGATTCGGATATCCTCGAGGCGATACTGCTCCTGATAGAGAGGCACAAGATGGTGGCAGAGGGAGCTGGGGCGCTCTCCGTTGCCGGACTGAAAAAATTGGCTCCGGAAAACAAAAATGTAGTCTGCGTTGTCAGCGGCGGGAATATAGACATCTCGACCATCTCTGCCATCATAAACCGGGCGCTTGTTTCGCGGGGAAGGCAATTCTGCTTTACTGTAAATCTTCCGGATAAACCGGGGGAATTGTTGAATGTCGCAAAAATTCTGGCAGACCTGAGGGCAAATGTCATCAAGCTGGAGCACAACCAGTCAAAAGTCATGGACAGGTTCAAGCTTGTCCAGCTTGAGATCACCGTGGAAACGAACGGACACGAACATGTCCGTCAGATCCAGAAAGAATTAAAGAGACATGGATTTGAAATAATCAAAGTCTATTGATCGGACGCGCAGCTAAAGGCTGTGTCATCTTTCTGGTTTTAAAAAAACAGAGCGGTCCCTGAGGTTTTCGTGCTTTACTTCCGTAGCGTTGAATATTTATGAACACAGGAGCCCCCCAGTTTCCCTGGGCGGCTCCTGTGGCGTTTTTATCCCGGCGGTGACACCTTTCTGTCAATTGTGTAGGTCTGACACCTCTGGCTCCTTCCTGATGGGCCCGTTTTCTTCGGAATCGTGTTCCGTGGCGAGTGTGACGGTGGGCCTATTGGAGTGAAATATACATACGACCTTGCGAGGGCGCTTAACCTGATCGCTGTCTTTCACGTAGGTTTCGATTACTCCTTTCCCGGCGAACTCAATGCATCGCCACAGTCGATGATAAAGATCTCAAAAAATTTCCCGGGACTCAGGATAGTTGCCGCTCATTTGGGCGGGCTGAAGATGGCTCAGGATGTCCTCGACTCGGTGGCAGGGTAGGCGGAGATCTACATGGACACGGCTTACTGTGTCGAACCCTGGCTTGACATGGGAATGATGAAGGAGATAATAAAGAAGCACGGAGCGGACAGGATACTCTTCGGCAGCGATTATCCGTGGCATCTGCCCTCTCAGGAAATATCACTGATAAGATCACTTGATATATCGGAAGAAGAGAAAGAAATGATACTCGGAGGAAATGCCGCGCGGCTGCTGGGAATATGACCGGAGGTGTTTGATTTGACCCGCAATGGACCGCTTATATCCCTTCTGGAAAAGAGTTTCTCCTTCTGGGATAAGCTGGGTGGCCTCGAAAAGGAGGCTCTCATCAACAACATTTCGGACATAAGATATGAAAAGGGCACATGCCTGAGCGGGAGCGATGATTCCTGCGCTGGTGTCTTCCTGATCAGGTCCGGGACCCTCAGGGTATATATGCTCTCTGAGGACGGCAAGGACCTGACCCTCTTCTGGCTCGAGCCGGGCGAAGTGTGCATCCTTTCAGCTTCATGCGTCCTGAAGCTTATTCGTTTTGAAGTTCTTATAGAGGCCGAAACAGACTGCAGGATACTTGTGATTAATGGCCCGTTCTTTTCCGGACTGGCGGAGAGGAACGTATGGGTGGAAAATTTTTCCTACAAGGTCGCCGCTCTCCGTTTCTCGGATGTTATGGATGCCATACAGCGCATATTCTTCCTGAGCGTGGACAAGAGGCTGGCAAACTTTCTGCTGGAAGAGATGGATACAAAGGGGGCCGACGTCATATCGCTTACCCACGAACAGATCGCAAGATACATAGGCAGTGCGAGAGAAGTCGTTTCAAGGACGCTTAAGTCCTTCTGCGTGCTGGGTGCTGTGGAACTCTCCAGAGGCGGGATCAAAATAGTCGATAAAAAGCTGCTTCAGAGCATCAGCAGGTGATCTCTACAGCTTCTCCCCTTCTCTTATCTTGCATATCATCTGTGTGGCTGTGCCCATCGGACAGTATACACACCAAGACCTTGGCTTAAAGATGAGCATGCTCATTATGCCGAGCATAAGCGATGTGAGCATGAGGCTGTAAAAGCCGTATGCAAACTGTACCGTCCAGAGTGGGATGCCTTCCCCGGCCCTGTTAGCCCATTCCCAAGGGACATTGAACGTCCAGAAGAGTCTTATTGCTTCATTCAGGCTCCCGCTTCCGGAAAATACAGCCCATGTCGCAAACAGCATGTTGACGAACATGACCATAAAGAACAGGAGAAATCCATAACGAAACCACTTGCTTTTCAAAAATGCAGGGAGTTTACTGTTTAGGGAAATCTTTTTTTTCGAGCCGAGAAGCGTAAAGAGCTTCCCCCTTCCGCAGTAGCTGTTGCAGAAGGCTTTTTCTTTGCCAAAAATGGACATGATCATGGGAATAACAAAACAGAGCATGCCCAACCATGCGAACATTATATTGAAGAGGCCCAGTGAGAAGTAAATGAGGGAGACTATCCACATTTTGTCCTTCCAGTTGCTTTCCGTCTTCATTTGGAGACCTCCATGCTTATGGCGGAGGCTGGGCATATCGCTTCGCATCTTGAACATCCTATGCATCTGCCGGAGTCGGGCACAGCCCATATGCCCTTAAATATTCTGATAGCTCCTACAGGGCAGACGTTGACGCACGCTCCGCAGGCGACGCATTCATCCAGGAAGACCTTTGCCTTTTTTCTTTTTCTGCTCTCAGCTGACATGTGACCACATCCTATTTCCGTTCTGTCCCCATTTATAACACAGGGTAACGAATATTTCTGTGACCCGGTCACATAAGTAGGTCCATTTGGCGCCCTACCTTTCGGACAGTCCTCTCAGAAACCAGAAGATCGAGGAGGCTGTGTCAACGCCGGGATAAAAATGACCCAAACGCCGGTTGAAAATTGACCCAACGCCGGACTTCCGCAGCCGCTTAAGACAACGCAGGGTTAATTGCAGCCGGAGGAGCAGAAACAAACCCGGCCTTTTTTATCTCGCTTCAGTCACAGCATATGCATTAGAAAAATCAGTATTTCTCTCATATCGATAAAAGAACTGGAGCCGCCCAAGTTTCCTTGGGTGGCTCCGTGGGCGTTTTTATCGCGGCGGTGACACCTTTCTGTCAATTGTGTAGGTCTGACCCCAATTGGTGCTCTTTTTTTATCCCGGCGTTGACACTGGGGAATTTATTTTGCAAAAGTGGGGATTTTAGGCTTGCAAAAAAACAATCTAAAACGGTCAAGGTGTTTATTTTGAGCGGAATATCAGCCCTGACTATTGTTAAATAATCAGTCATATTTATACCTCCTGAAGATAATTTCTGCTATGCAGCAGTATTTTCATCTTACAGGAGTTTTAGGAAGGTGGCTCTTTATAGCGCGCAACTGGCTCTAAAGCTCCGCGCTAGTGGCTCTATTTCACCGTGTTTCGCACCCTCTGGCTCCTTCCTTTCTGTCAATTGTGTAGGTCTGACCCCTCTGGCTCCCAGGACTGAAAAAATTGGCTCCGGAAAACAAAAATGTAGTCTGCGTTGTCAGCGGCGGGAATATAGACATCTCGACCATCTCTGCCATCATAAACCGGGCGCTTGTTTCGCGGGGAAGGCAATTCTGCTTTACTGTAAATCTTCCGGATAAACCGGGGGAATTGTTGAATGTCGCAAAAATTCTGGCAGACCTGAGGGCAAATGTCATCAAGCTGGAGCACAACCAGTCAAAAGTCATGGACAGGTTCAAGCTTGTCCAGCTTGAGATCACCGTGGAAACGAACGGACACGAACATGTCCGTCAGATCCAGAAAGAATTAAAGAGACATGGATTTGAAATAATCAAAGTCTATTGATCGGACGTGCAGCTAAAGGCTGTGTCATCTTTCTGGCTTTAAAAAAACAGGGCGGTCTCCCTGAGGTTTTCATGCTTTACTTCCGTAGCGTTGAATATTTATGAACACAGGAGCCGCCCCAGTTTCCCTGGACGGCTCCTGTGGCGTTTTTATCCCGGCGGTGACAACCTTTCTGTCAATTGTGTAGGTCTGACCCCTCTGCCTCCCGTTACCAGCTGCTCAAAGCTTACTGAAGATAATGACATCTCAGATAGTATTTGACTGAATAGGCTCATGAACTTTATCATTGTCTTGTCTCCGTGTTTTCTTTGGGAATTTTTGGTGTCGCGACTAAATAATATCCCAATTCCGGAGGCTTTACGATTTCATTTTCCTGTCTTGGACACGAGTGATTTGGTGTATATTATTAAATGATTTTATTCATATAAGCATTAATATAAGAAGAGCATCTAAATATTTATTATTATAAAAATTGAACAAATTGTAAGGTATAGATTTCTTTAGGAGTTGATGATGTTGAAAGACAGTGAAGTATTGGCATTATTTGCCGACTTGGATAATCTTGAAAATGCAAAGCTAGGTGATGAGTATTATTATCTTAGCGTGCCATTTTGCATCCTTGACGCTGTTTTTTCAATTGGTGCCAAATATAAATGTGCCATGAATGTTGTTAAAAGATATTGCGAATATTATAATTTGGCTGAGTTTAGAACAACAGGCAATGAATTGCCATCTCCTTCTGAGCAACATACTGTTTCTGACTTTGTAAATAATGTCAAAATACATGGAATAAATAAATGCCTTGAGACAGTAATTAAAAATAGACAAAGGACGTCACCAAAAAATGGAATTCTTAAACTGGAAGCTGCTTATTGTTGGGCTAAGGAATTAGAGGAGAGAGGAGTCCAGACATTCCAAGATATTAGCTCTTCTGGGCTTGGTGAGAACGTTGAAAGTGCAATACTAAAAATTCCTGGACAAAAAAGTGGTATTTCTCTTGGCTATTTTTATATGCTTGCCGGGAACGATAATCTTTGTAAACCGGATCGTCATATAAGAAATTATTTATTGAAAAAATTAAATCGCAAAAATATCGATGAAGCAGAAGTACAGGAACTTTTACAAAGAGGGTCATGCCTTTTAAAAGGTAAATATCCCAATATGGCCGTTAGATTGCTTGATTATGCCATTTGGACAAGTCAACATAAAAAACACTGACTTGTAAATCTACAGGCATAGACTATATGATATACTGTCAACGCTGGGATAAAAATGACCCAAACGCCGGACTTCTGCAGCCGCTTAAGACAACGCAGGGTTAATTGCAGCCGGACGAGCAGAAACAAACCCTGCCTTTTTTATCTCGCTTCAGTCACAGCATATGCATTAGAAAAATCAGTATTTCTCTCATATCGATAAAAGAACTGGAGCCGCCCAAGTTTCCCTGGGTGACTCCGGGGGCGTTTTTATCGCGGCGGTGACACCTTTCTGTCAATTGTGTAGGTCTGACCCCAATTGGTGCTCCAGGAGCCCCCCAGTTTCCTTGGGACGGCTCCTGTGGCGTTTTTATCCCAGCGTTGACAACCTTTCTGTCAATTGTGTAGGTCTGACCTCAATTGGTGCTCTTTTCCTCCCCATAACCTCATTGACCCTGCAAATCCCGCGTTGACCTCTTGCAGATATTCGGGGATGTGTAAGTGCTGTGGGCACATATCTTCACACTTGCGGCATTCGATGCAATCTGCCGGCTTGCCCCTTGTTCCCATGAGTTGTAAGTAATACCATGTCTGAATTGCCATGTCCTTGTTTGTTGCCATTTGGAGTGTGTTGTAGAGCGTGAAATACTCTGGAATAGCTATGTTCTTCGGACAATGGGTCTCGCAGTAGCGGCAGGAGGTACAGGGAATTTTAATTGCTTCTCTGATTTTGGATACCGCCTGCTTGATAACAGTATTTTCTTCCTCTGTAAGGGGGCTAAAGTCCTCCATGTAGCTCACATTGTCCTGCACCTGTGAAAGGCTTGACATCCCAGATAGTACGGCTATCACGTTTTCCTGACTTGCAGCAAATCTGACAGCCCATGAAGCCGCAGAAAGCGATGGGTTATATTCTTTGAAGATGCGCTCTGCTTCTTCCGGTATGTTTGCCAGTGCACCGCCCTTGACCGGTTCCATAATGACAATATCCTTGCCATGTTTTTTTGCAACGGCATGACATTTGCCCGATTGGATGGCTATATCGTCCCAATCAAGGTAGTTGATTTGCAGCTGAACAAAATCCATGTCGGGATTTTGCGTGAGTATCTCATCCAGAAGTTCAGGCGAGTCGTGGAATGAAAAGCCAATTTTATGAATTTTGCCGGACTTTTTCTTTTCACGAAGGAAGTCAAAGCTGCCTAATTTTATGGCGTTTGGAAAAGTGGCGGCGGTCATATTGTGTAGCAAATAATAATCAAAGTAATCCACGTCACATTTTTGCAGTTGGTCATTAAATATTTGCTCTTGCTGTTCCTTGCTTTGCAGCATGACAACAGGCATTTTTGTGGCTACGTCATATTTATCACGGGGGTAACGTTTTGCAACAGCTTCACAAAAAGCAGTCTCACAAGCTCCGTGGTGGTAGACGTACGCCAAATCAAAATAACGAAAGCCTTTGCCAATAAACTCGTCAACCATTTTACAAAGTTCGTTCATATCAACGCTTGCCTGATTTTTCGTGTCTGTCAGCGGCAAACGCATAAATCCAAAGCCTAATTTTTTCATTATATTTCCTCCTGCATCGACTATTTTAATATCCTGCTTATAATGCAAGTATAACCATAAAGTCATGTTTAGAGTTAGGATCTCTGTAGTCCAAACATTCCTTATCCAGACGGCGACTAACAAACTTCAGCAAGTTGTCTTTCAGAATAAGGCATTATACTGGGCTATCCTCGGCATTTCAACAGAGCCAGGCAACGACAGATCTGTTAGGCTATTACACTCGTCGAGAAATATCTTAATGAAGATTTCAAAAAGGTTCATGTGATCTGTGTGAAGATTTGAGACATTGAACTCCTTAAAAGTCATGTCTTTCAAGGTTTTCAGCATCTCAAGAAAAATTCGTCTGGTTTCACAATCAGATATGTCAACGCCGCTGATTTTCGGGAGGATCTCTATCACTTGGACGGCTCCGGGGCCGTTTTTATCCCGGCTGTGACACCTTTCTGTCAATTGTGTAGGTCTGACCCCTCTGCCTCCCGATGACCCCTCTGCCTCCCGCCAATCAGGCTTACCTGGATCTGATGGAAAGCAATGACGTAAGGGTATCCATGGACGGCAAGGGCCAGGCGTTGGACAATGTTCGTACAGAGCGCTTTTTTCGCAGCTTGAAATATGAGGCTGTCTACATTAACGAGTACATCACACCGAAGGAGATGATCGCCGGCGCCAACAGTTACATTCGCGACTACAACACTATACGTCCGCACGCATCACTTGGAGGGCTTTCTCCAGATGTATTCGCAAGACAACAGAAGACTTATGCCGCATGAAGAAAGGAGCTATTCGGATCATTAGAAAATTCGTGTCTTGACTTTGGGGGGGCACTTTATTATAACCTTGATATGATACTTGCCATTGGATATCACGTCAGAAACAATATCGGCGTCCATTCCCAACGCTGGACGATCCAACAGATATAAGTCGAAACAACAAACGAACTCAATTTGATAAAGGTAAACGCTAAGATTTAAAGCACTGGAGGAAATAGTAATGTCCCAGATTAATGTCGACGCTAAAATTGAAGCATGGAAAAACAAGTTGCTTGACTTAGGTAAACGTAATCGTCTTCTGAATTTTAGGGAAACAAAACGTACGAGTTTGAAAATTTTTTCTCCACAATGTTTTGAATTGTATAGTTCTTTTGTCCAAAACGAGCAACCACTGGTGTTCCCCAACATTACCGAAATAAGTGATACTGACAATGAAGAGGCAGAAGATACTTTTTACCCGATAAAAACTAACCAAAGCCTTAAAGAAACCCAGCGGACATTAAAATCGCTTCGGGACAAAGCCAAAACCGCGCTTGAAGAACAGGGCGTTAATATTTTGTATCTTTCATTTGGCTTTCTCAAATGGACAGAATCGCAGGATTCGGATTATTGGTTTAATTCACCTATTCTACTTGTGCCCGTTTCTTTGACAATCGAGTCTATTTCAGCACCTTACATTCTTAGCCTCCACGAAGATGAAATCGTAGTCAATCCCACATTAGCTTATAAGCTTGAAAACGATTTTGGAATTATTTTGCCCAAATATAATGATGGTGACGAGTTGAACGTAATTTTATCTGAAGTTGCCCGTGTTACTAAGGCGAACAAGTGGGAGGTGGTCAATGAAACGGGCTTAAGTCTGCTTTCTTTTCTTAAAATCAATATGTATAAAGACTTGAGTAGAAACAGAAAAGGCATCGAATCAAATGCAATTGTCCGAGCTTTAAGCGGAGACGGATCAGTTGTAAACAAAATTCCTGATTATATTTCCGATTTTGATTTTGATAAGGATCTCACGCCAACTGAAATGTTTCAGGTCGTTGATGCAGACTCAAGTCAACAAGAAGCTATTTTGTGCGCAAAAAAAGGACTCAGCTTTGTTTTGCAGGGTCCCCCTGGAACCGGGAAGAGTCAGACTATCACGAATATTATTGCCGAGTGTCTGGCGGATGGCAAAAAAGTCCTGTTTGTTTCCGAGAAAATGGCAGCACTTGATGTCGTACATAGAAGGCTTACAAACGCAGGTTTAAATGATTTTTCTCTTATTTTACATAGCTATAAGGCAAACAAACGTGCTGTTCTTGACCAGTTGGGATCGACACTTGAATTGGCTCAAAAGAAAACTGATATGAGTGATGAAGCATTCCGAAAACTTGGTTCATTGCAAGCGATCAAAGAGCATTTAAATAAATATGCATCTGAGGTTTTCGATATCGTTCAACCGCTTGGAAAGTCAATATATCAAGTTAATGGTGTCCTTGCTCACCTTGAATCGTATGACTATGTAATATTCCAAATAGAAAATATCGATAAAATTGACGCAAGTCAGTTTAACCGTTTCATCTATTTTTTGCAGCAGCTTGCATCCACAATAGGGGGAATGTCAGATGGCTATAAAATAAATCCTTGGTACGGCTCTACAGTAGAGGCTGTGTCACATGAGTTGCGATATGATATCGCACAAAAACTTGGTTCGCTTATACCCAAAGTTGAAAACACTCAACAAGAGTTAGTCTCTCTCTTTGAGAATATGTCGCTGTCTTACTCTACTTCATATCAGGCGATTCTTGACATTATTCCTGTGATCAAAGCAGCCGAACAGGCACATACTGTTCCTTCAAATTGGATTTTTGGCGCCGAAATTGAACCATTATTTGACGAAGTAACTGAGTGCGAGTTATTAAAAGAATTATTGTTGGAGAATCATAAAGGGTTGTGTGAAAGATTTTCAGTAATTTCCGCTAATGATAGTGCGATTGAATTGTCTTCCATTAATATGTTGACATCCACAAAGTCGATCGAAAACGAGTTGACAAGACTGACCGAATATCTTGCCAATCAGTTTCCATATTCAAGTATTAATAACGATCCTACCACTGCTATGACATTGTTTAATGATGCCCGAAATGCGGCAACCCAGATTCATGAGCATGTAAATTTTATATCCGCTATTTATGAAGACACCGTATTTCATATTGACTATAACGGTATGTACACGCGCTATAAAACTGATTACACTTCATTTTTTAAGATTTTTAATAAAAATTACAGAATCGATAGAAAACTCGTTCAGGGACAATTCAAGCAAATTGTTAAAAAAGTTTCCGATGAACAAGTTCTTGAGCTTATCATGCGACTTCGTAGAATTGAAGAACTCAGGCAATGGTTTGTACAAAAACAACCCGATTTTCAAAAACTTTTTAGCGATCTTATCAAAGATGAGGACTCTGATTTTCTTAAGGTTGAGAATTATTTAACGGTATATACTGCAATGAAAGAAAGCATTAGCCTGTTAAATAATATGTCGGTCTCCTACAATAAGTCCGAAGAACTTGAAAAGGTAATGATCGCTCATTATCAGTTCCTTTATAAGGGGATTAATACTGAGTGGGAGAATATAAGAAATTCTCTAACTTGGGCGGTTTTATTTAGAAAATATGTAGAACAGCTAAAACTTAACCCTTCCTTTGTGGAGGTCGTATGCTCAGGGAAGCCACCAGCAAGTGTGTATTCGGAAATGGCTCAGAAACTGGAGGACTTAATCGAAAACCTAAATAGTGAGTTCCTGTGGTTTTTGGGCTTATTCGAAAACCAAGCCCCCATAAAGTCAATGGAGATGCCTGCACTTCAAGATCGCTTAGTGTCTTGCAGGGACGGGTTGTCTTTGCTTGAAGAATGGATCGATTTCCGTAAGGCAAGAGAAGACTGCGAAGCAGAGGGACTCGCAGACTATGTGAGCAAAATTGAAGGGATGCAAATTGAAGCCTCGAAAATCATTCCCGTGTTTAAGAAGAGATTTTACCGCCTTTGGCTTGATGCTATATTACCAAATTATCCCACTGTATTAAACTTTCGTCGCCAAAAGCACGAAAGTGCCATAGATGATTTTGCTCAATTGGACAAAATTCAGTTTGAAATTGCCAAAGCCAGAATCAAGAGTAAGCTGATAAACAACTTACCCTCACTTCAAAGATTTACAAACGGTGTTGATGAGATAAGCACATTGAAGCGAGAACTTGGCAAACAGCGACGTATAATGCCTATACGGAAACTTTTCCGTGAGATATCAAATCTTTTGTTAACCTTAAAGCCTTGCTTGATGATGTCCCCACTTTCTGTAAGTTTGTTTCTCGAAGCGGAAACTTATCAATTTGATACAGTGATCTTTGACGAGGCTTCTCAAGTTTGCACTGAAAACGCGATCGGTGCTATTTACCGTGGTAAGCAAGTGATCATTGCCGGAGATAGCAAACAATTGCCTCCGACAAATTTCTTTTCTGCGTCAACTTCTTCTGACGGTGACTTTGATACAGATGATGAAGACGAGTATGATGATACTGACGCATACGAGTCCGTTCTTGACGAAGCAAGTCTACTGCCGGAACGAACGTTGCTTTGGCATTATAGAAGTAGGCATGAACACCTCATTGCCTTTTCTAATACGAAAATCTATAAGAATAAATTGATCACATTCCCGGCAAACAAAGATAAAGTCCCCGATAACGGAGTGGAATATGTGCATGTGAAGGATGGATTCTACGACCGTGGAGGCAAAAAAGGTAATGTTATTGAAGCCAAAAAGGTGGCTGAAATGGTCTTTGAACATTTCCAAAAACATCCGCACCGTTCTTTGGGAATTATTGCTTTCGGTGAAGTTCAACAGATGGCAATAGATACAGCCATTCGAGATATGCGGTTAAAAAATCCAAGCTATGAACATTTCTTCAAGGAAGATTCTGATGAACCGTTCTTTATCAAAAACCTTGAAAATGTACAAGGGGATGAACGAGACACGATCATCTTCAGCATTGGTTATGCAAAAGATGCAGCTGGAGTGTTCCGTATGAACTTCGGCCCTCTGAGTAAATCAGGCGGTGAACGTCGTTTAAATGTTGCGGTGACTCGCGCAAAGTATAATGTGAAACTTGTCGGATCAATAATTCCGACCGACATTCAAATTGATAAAATTTCTTCTGACGGGCCCAAGCTGTTAAGGGCATATATTGATTTTGCAATGAATGGTACTGAATCACTTTTGCGTGAAACAACTGTATTCGATGTTACAGAACATGACTCTCCATTTGAAGAAGCAGTCTACAATTTTCTTGACAAAAAAGGCTATAAGGTTGCCACACAGGTTGGTTGCTCAGGATATCGTATTGATATGGCTGTAAAGCATCCGAAACTTAGCGGTGTATATGTTCTTGGTGTTGAATGTGACGGAGCAGCATATCACTCGGCAAGAACAGCGCGAGAAAGAGATCGCCTGCGCCAGGAAGTCCTTGAAAATATGGGATGGACGATATACCGTATATGGTCTACAGACTGGATAAAAGATCAGATTGTTGAGGGCGAGCGTTTAATTACCGCCGTTGATAACGCAATTAAAAACTATATAGAGGAAATTCCGGGACCGATAATCACTCAAGAAGCTTCTCAGGTCGAAGAGTTTATTACTGTAAAAGAGAAAGGACCCATTTCAAAGGATACTGCAAATCCATATGGTTTTTCTGTGCCAACAGTTACACAATTTAAAGCAGTTAAAAAGTGCTGTTCGGGACGTGTGGATAAAACATCTTATATTGAGTTCCTGGTAAATAATGAATATCCACTTCACTATGAATTGCTATGCCAGAAAGTATGCGGTTTCCTTGGACGCGAAAAAGTGACTTCTGTTGTACGTGAGGAAGTTGACCATGCTCTCCAATACATGAAAAGAAGCATAATCAGAAAAGGGGATTTCTTTTATCCGGTAAATTACACTGAAATTCCAGTCCGAATTCCTAATGATAGACAAATTAAACACATCAGTATTGAAGAATTAACCTCTGCCATGTATATCATTGCCAAACAATGTATCGGCACTACTCGTGAAGCATTGATTGACGAAACGACAAGGGCTTACGGATTTAGCCGCAAAGGGAACAACATTACTATAGCTATGGGGGAAGCGTATGAACAGCTGTTAGCTACTCATAAGATACAGGAAATTGATGGGAAGGTATCTTTGCGGAAGCGGATAGGAATAGACGACAACCAGATGGATGATACCAACTTTACAAACGAATCTCCAAATCCGAGAGGAGTACTTAATAATTATGAGAAAAAATATGCATCCCCAAATGCAGGTTAAAAATTGTTAACGCAGCGATAAAAAAATGATCCTAACGCGGTCATGAATTTGCCCCTAACCCACTATTCCGCGGTCGGGGGAAAAAAACAGGGTTGTCCTTGAGGCTACGATTATTCTGGGACAATCCTGTTGTAAGCGGTAAGAGAGGGAAATCAAATTGGATAACCAATGCAGGACAACTACAGGGTCAGCAGGACAACTACAGGGTCAGACCTACACAATTGACATTTCTTACAATCCCAAAATCCCCGGAATCCCAAAAGGGCTGTTTTGTTTTTGACGCTTGGAACTGCTTTCAAAAGAGGGGAAATGCTCCAGCCGGGAAATAATAAAACAGGAACCGTAAACAAGGCCGTTTATTGGTGCATACGCCGCGTCAAATTGAATACTTTGACCGCTCAAGTTGAACACCCTTTCCGCGTAAAACTGAACACCCTGACCGGCCTGACTGTTCTTGTACCCTCGGTTTGAACTGTTTCCATTTTGGAAATAGTTGCATCTCTGCTCAGTTCGCCCTCTTCGTAAATGTTTTGTAAATGCTTTGATACGGATGGTCGTCTATGAGGTTCTCTTTCCTCTGCGCCGCATAGATAAGACGTAAGCGTCAAATATCCCGGACCTTGGATAACTTCCAGGTGTGTGCGAAACACGGTGAAACAGAGCCACTAACGGAGTTTTAGAGCCGGTAGTGTGCTCTAAAAGTTTGGCGTATGCAAGGGGTGCTGCAGTATACACGCAGCGATCCTGCGCTGTCTGTCAGTCCCGCGTATCGACGGGGAAGGATATTATCGCGCTCTCTCTGCCGCTTATGTAGTGGGCGGTCATAGCCTTTTCCGCGGCGACAGGGTCGCCTTTTTCTATCGCTTCTATTATGGCCTCATGTTCCGCGGCTATTTTGTTTGTGAACATCTTATTGTTGTACATGATGTTGCGCAGCGATCTGACCTCGTTCCAAAGATCAAAGAGGCGGGTTATCATAAGCTTGTTATGGTAATTTTCGTAAAGTTTTCTATGGAACCTGTCGTTAGCCTGCGCAATGCCCTCGCGGTCGTTCTCGCCGATGAGGCGCCTCAGCTCTTCGTTTATGCTGTAAAGTGAAGCGATGTCCACGATGAAAGGCATTTTGGCTATCTCTTTTACAAGATATGTCTCAAGCACCTGATGTATTTCTGATACCTGCAGGTATTCATGAAGAGTCAGGTTTCTGACGGAGTAGCCGATTTTTGGCCTGTAGACCGCGATGCCCTCGGCGATCAGCTTCTGCAGCGCCTCCCTGATCGGCGTTTGGCTTATGCCGAGGTCCCTTGAGAGGAGATCTATGTTTATGTGTTCGCCAGGCATCAGTTTATTTTCTTGTATCATGATCCTGATCTTATTGGCCGCATAGTCGGCAAGAGACGTCTTAGGCAAATTGGTTCCCCCGATTTGAGTGTTTGTAATAAAATTTCTTGTGGTCATATTTTAACACAGGAAAGCTCGGAGGCGGACGAGCGCGCAAGATGTCGGCATCTTGCGCGCTCGTTTGCGTTGTTTTTCAGATGCTGTTTTTATATATGTTTCCTTTTTGTACGATCAGTTTGATGTTATCCCTCGATGCGAACGCGTCCGCGTTCTTGAGCGGTTCTTGAGCGACAAGGATGATGTCGGCCTCTTTGCCCTCCTCCAGGGTCCCTATCTTGGCATCGAGCTTCATTAGCCTGGCGTTTTCCCTCGTGGCGGAAATTATGGCGCGTTCGGCCCCCATGACTTTCGCTTTCAGCCCGATCTCCATGTTTTTGTGCGATTGCCCGTCGCCCACGACGTCGGAGCCGGAGCCGATATCAAGCCCCGCTTCCATCGCGATCCTTACCGCCTCAAGCGCGTTTTCACGCACGATTTTCATTTTGCGCAGGAAGTATGGCGGTATGCCAAGCTCTTCTCCGTGTTCGCTCATATAAAAATATGTGGTGAGTGTCGGGACAAGCCAGCACCCCTTCTCTTTGAGGTGGCGCGCCGTTTCGGCGTTCAGGTAGTTCCCGTGCTCTATGCTGTAAACTCCGGCATCCGCGCACATTCTCATGCTTGCGTTAGAGTAGCAGTGGGCGAGCGTCTTTTTGTTCGCGGCAAGGGCTTCTCTCACGACAGCTCTTATTTCCTCCTCGGTGTACTGTGTGGTGTCCGGCTCGTCGGCCTCGCTCCCGCATCCGCCGCCGGCCATGACTTTCAGGTAATCCGCTCCCTGCCTTAACTGTTCGCGCGCGGCTTTTTGCACCTCGGCGACGCCGTCAGCCACCACCGCTGAGAAAGGCGCCACGGTCGGAGGCGAGAACTCTGTCGACAGTCTCATGTCAGCATGTCCGCCCGTCATGCTTATCGATTTTCCGCAAACCTTCAGCCTCGGTCCCGGAACGAGGCCGCGCTCCACCGCCACCCGAAAGCCGGCGTCTGCGCCTCCTGCGTCCCTCGCGGTCGTGAATCCCTGGTCCAGCGTGTCCTTTAAAACCCAAAGCGCTTTCACGTAGTGCATCGCTGGATAGTAGCGCCTCGGTATCTCCACGAGATCGTTGTCGAAAAGGCTGAGATGTATATGCGCGTCTATCAGGCCAGGCAGCAACGTCATTCCTTTGCAGTCGATCTTTTCCGCGCCAGGGCATGAGGGCGCCTTGCCTTTTCCGATCTCCTTGATGATCGGGCCGTCTGACGCCAGCCATCCGCCTTCGATCGGTTCCCTGCCCGTGCAGTCAAAGATCTTAGCGTTGCAGAAAATTTTTGTCATAAGAATTATCCTCTCTTTGTGAGCGGCAGATTATAGAGATTCACTTTGCCTCTCGTTTTTGAAATATCAACAGCACTGCCACCGAGCATATCACCGCGGGCAGCACTGACGGATATGTAACTGCAAAACTCCAGCCATGTTTTTTCAAAATCTCCATAGCTATAGTCACAACGCTCCCTGCCAGCATCGAGGCGAGCCCGCCTGCCTTTGTGACTTTGTCGGGCCATACCACCGCGGCGACTAAAGCCGGCGAGATGGCGGCGCCGTACATGGTGTAGGCGTACATCTGAAGGGCGAGTATGTTCGGGAAATATTTGATGAGGATATACCCCAGCGCGCCGAGTGCCAGCACGCAAATCCTTGAGACCCAGAGCATCTTTTTGGGGCCGGCCTCCTTGTCAAAATAGCGGGCGTAGATGTCCCAGCTTGCGTTGACCCCTACCGAGAGAAGGAAGGAGTTCGCAGTCGTCACGATGAACGCCGCCACCGCGGCCACTGAAATGCCGCCTATAATGGCAGGCATGCCGTGCTGAGCCAGGTGTATAAAAGCCTCCGCCGGCTTGATGTCAGGGTACAGCGCGCGTGATGTTATAGCCGCCACCGATATCACGACGCCTATCAGGAGCGTCAGCAGCGACCACCAAATCCCGCTCTTCATGGCCGTATCCTCATCCTTCGCCGCGAAGAACCGCTGGTACATGTTCTGGTCGCCCATCAGGTACACGAAGGTCGGGAGGAAGAATCCGAGGACCTGAACGAATGAGAGGTTGCCGACTCCCATGTGTCCTTGCGGCAGTCTTGTCACGATGGAGGAAAAACCTCCGGCGTTGTGGACGGCAAGCGGCACCCCTATGAAAAGGCCGGCCAATATCATCACGCAGCTTACGAAATCTGTGTATGCTACGGAGTACAGACCTCCAAACAGAGATGTCGCTATGATAACTACGAAGGCTATCACCGTGCCTGATTCGACAGATATCCCGAGTGTTGACTGAAGCAGCGTGCCGACGCCGAGAAACTGGTACGCGACAACACCTAAGTACGCGAGGAGGATTATCAAGGTGGATATGAAACGCGCCTCGGCTCCGTACACTTTTTCAATGACCTCGGGTACTGTCTGCGCGTTCTGGCGCCGTATCCTCCTGGATATGAACGTCAGCACGACCTGCCCTATGGGAGACGCTAAGGAAAAGACTATTGCGACGCCGAACCCGAACTGGTAGCCAAGCGAGTTGGCACCGCCCATTATCGTGCCGGCTCCCATCCAAGTGGCGATCAGTGTGCCGACTAAGACATACACAGGGAGAGATCGTCCCGCTACGGCGTAGTCCTCCTGATTCTTCACCTTTTTTGTCAGATAGACGCCCAGAAGAGATATGAACACAAAGTAGACTGCCACACAATAAAACGCGAAACTTGGGCTGGTGCTCTCCATAAAAATTTCCCCCTTTTTACGTCAATGTTAAAACGTTTCTTCCTCCTGTCCTCCTTTTCGTATAAAATATTATGACAATAAAATAATATATGATTTATATTAATTCACATAGTATCTACTGTTTTTTCTGTTTGTCAATCACCCATAAGAAAGATCTTTCAATTAACGCAGGCCGCCGGCGAAGTGAGTCCTGAGGCACATTTTCCGGGCTTGCAGGCATGGCGCGCGCTATTGACCTCTTTTGGGCGGCTGCTGTATATTCCTTTGAAAAAGGCAAATTCAAAATTAAAGGGGAGTGACGCGGTTATGATGGTGGTGTGGGTCATCGTTTTTATTTACCTGGCATGTATGCTGGCTGTAGGCTTCTATTACAGGGAGAAAGCTAACAGGTCCGTCGCCGATTTTCTTGTGGCCGGAAGGAGGCTTGGCCCCTTTGCCGTGGCCGGAAGCCTGGCGGC
>Ga0302241_1001133_pt1 | contig 20624 bp, 14 predicted proteins | sample AAG_UR_Arg_MG_FD_193532 | JGI IMG/M metagenome (GOLD analysis project Ga0302241, IMG submission 193532) | Enriched activated sludge microbial communities from anaerobic digester in WTTP, New Holstein, Wisconsin, United States - AAG_UR_Arg | ecosystem: Engineered > Bioreactor > Anaerobic >... | reverse complement strand
CAGTAAAGCATCCATAATAGCATGAATTAATACATCAGCATCAGAATGCCCATCAAGACCGAGTTCAAAGGGTATATTAATTCCCCCGAGAATCAGATCTCTACCAGAGACAAGTTTATGAACATCAAAACCCATTCCTACTCTAATCATAAACTGGTGAAAGGTGAGAGGTGAGAGGTAAAGGATGATGTATGAACTGCTCACTTTTCACTTCTTCTCACTTCTCACTATTCACGTCCTTTCGGTTTTGCAAATATCATTTTTCCTGCTACAGTCTGAAGTACACTGGTTACTAAAACCTGTATGGTACTTCCTATAAATTTCTTACCACCTTCTACAACAATCATAGTGCCATCATCAAGATAGGCAACCCCCTGACCAACTTCTTTCCCATCTTTAATTATATGAACACTCATCTCTTCTCCCGGCAAAACAACCGGCTTCAGTGCATTTGCAAGTTCATTTATATTAAGAACCAGCACACCATGAAGTTCAGCTACTTTGTTTAAATTATAATCATTAGTAATAATTTTACCATTTATTTCTTTAGCAAGTCTTATTAATTTACTATCTACTTCATTAATATTTGAATAATCCTTCTCATAAATATGTATGTGTATATTATGATCTTTACGCATCTTATTTAAAACATCCAGCCCTCTTCTACCTCTGTTACGTTTCAAAGAATCCGACGAATCGGCTATATGTTGTAATTCCTGAAGAACGAAGCGAGAAATAATTATAACACCGGCAAGAAAACCAGTTCTGCATAGGTCAAGAATACGTCCATCTATAATAACACTTGTATCCAGAATCTTAAAACGTTCTTTGTTAATCTCATCTGTTAAAAATTCTTTTATACCTTCCTCTAAACCGGGGATATCCTTTTTAAATTTTTCAGAGAATTTAGAGCTTAATGCATTATGGAAACCAACTTTTACTGCTATTACAACACCAAGATATGCAAAAAAAGCAGTCATAAAAATTACTATTACAGGATGAATAAAATTTGATATAGTAAAGAGCACACTGTCTCCCATAAATGAAAATGGTAGAAAAACAAGATAAAGAGGTCTGAGTAAAAGAGTATTTACAATAAGTCCAAGTATTAAACCAAGAGCGCCGGCTATTAAATCATGAGGAGAATACCTCTGAATATAAGAGATTACAAAATTGACAGAATAAGTAAAAATCTTTATTAAAAATGGAGAAATCCAGAACCCCAGAATACCACAAAATAAAATACAACCGGCAATAACAAAGATAAAATTATAGGCCTCAAAATGAAATACATAAAAATTTAAACCAAAAGCTATTAAATAACCCAGTAAAGAGCTAAGGGTAACCATCATTATAGTAAATATTATTTTAATAAATTTATTCACTACATCTCACCTCCTCTCTAACCAGACATTTAAATCTCTTTCACCGGTTCAACACCCAGAAGTACAGACAGAGCAGAATCCACACTTCTAACATCTGATAAAATAAATTTTTCATAATTTTCTTTAAAGTAAGTAGTATCGAATCTGGCAGGTAATACACATCTCCTATATCCCATTTTATATGCTTCAAATAACCTTCTGTCAGAATGAAGTACATTTCGAATCTCACCGGTCAATCCGATTTCTCCAAAAACAACTGTTTTAGGAAGAACGGATCTATTCCAGAAACTGGAACAAATGGCTGTTGCAATAGCCAGGTCAGCTGCAGGTTCCTCTATTCTCATACCTCCTACAACATTAACATAAACATCAATGGTACCAAACTTCAATCCTAACCTTTTCTCCAAAACAGCTAAAATAAGAAACAACCTGTTAATATCTATTCCATTACCTGACCGTCTTGGCTGACTGTAAGTAGTATAACCTGTGAGGGCTTGAATTTCTACCAGTATGGGTCTCGTCCCTTCCATAGTAGCAAAAACAACTGTACCGGGATAACCTTCCATCCCATCAGAAAGGAAAACCTCCGATGGATTAAGGACTTCTCTCAAACCTTCTGAGGTCATCTCAAAAATACCAACCTCATTAGTAGAACCAAAGCGATTTTTAACTGCTCTCAATATACGATAAGGTTGTTGGGAATTTTCCTCAAAATATAGAACAGTATCAACCATGTGTTCCAGTAATTTCGGCCCTGCTATGGCCCCCTGTTTTGTCACATGACCTACAAGAAATATTATAAGGCCGCTGGCTTTAGCAAGTCTCATTAAATTATAGGTACAATCCCTTATCTGGCTAACAGTACCCGGCGGAGAAATTAATTCTGAATGATAAATTGTCTGTATAGAATCAACTATGAGAACTCTGGGAGATAAATTTTCCACATATCCTTTAATAGTATTTAAATCAGTTTCCGAAAGAACAAACACCTGAGATGATAAAGAACCCAGTCTATCTGCTCTTAATCTAATCTGTTCCCTTGATTCTTCTCCAGATACGTAAAGAACATTACCAAAATCTTTACCAAAGGAATTGACCATCTGAAGTAATAAAGTAGATTTACCTATTCCCGGTTCTCCCCCTACAATAACCAGGGATCCACTTACAATACCACCTCCTAAAACCCTGTCTAATTCTTTAATACCTGTAGAAAACCTTGTCTCCACAACGGGATGTATATTGCTTATAGGGAGTAGTTCTTCTAAATCAGAGGGGGATAGAAAAGCACTTTTCTTTATCATCTCTTCCTGAAAAGTGCTCCATCCCCCACAATCAGGGCAACGACCTATCCACTTTACTGTGCTGTAACCGCATTCCTGACAGATAAAGCTGGTCTTTTTATTTTTTTCTTTACTCACCCAAAACTATCCTTTTTGAAGAGATTTTGTTTTAGCATCAGTTACTTCTTTTCTTTTTATAGTCAAAACTGCATCTTCCAATCTGGATTTTCTATTAAATACAATTTTTCCTTTCGAGAAATCAGCCAGTATAATATCTCCCGGTTTGAAGACATCTCTTTTTCTCAATTCTCTGGAATAAATAGCTTCAAATACGAAACGATTTAATTTTATTATCTCTTTATCAGATAAATTTTCTAAACCCTTTTCTAAAAGTTCCCTGCCTTCCTCATCAAGTTCTAAATTCTCAAAAACCAGAGGGTCATAAAAATCCTGACTTTTAACTATTTTGTTAAGACTATCAATAATTGACTTTTTTCTGGACTCATTAAGATACTCATCAAAGTTTTTATCTAAATCTACATTGAGAATAAGTTCCTTAGTTTCAGCTTCAAGTAAATTCCATATTCGATTTATTGCTAAAGAACTATGTTCCTGTAAACTTTTTATAAGAGCTTTCCAATCTAATATCTCATCTAAAATAAGCTGTACAGTAGAAGATCTAATGAGTTTTTCGGAAAGAGTATCTTCTATAAATTTCTGGATAGAACGACGGAGTGGACGAGCACCATAAATGGGATCAAAACCATCTTTCACTATTTTTTTCTTTGCTTCTTCTGTTACATCCAGCTCAAAATCCTGTAATTTAAGTTCTTTATTAACCCTTGCCAGCATAAGTGTTACTATCTGTGAAATCTCAACTTCAGTCAATGCACGAAATACCATTATTTCATCGAGACGATTGAGAAATTCCGGTCTGAATATTCTTTTAACTTCTTTCATCACTGTCTTTTTCATCTCTTCATATTGCTTCTCCGGATCTGTAGATTTCTTCGTTTTTCTAAAACCGGTAGGATCGTCCTCACCTATAGCTCTGGTTCCAACATTGGATGTCATAATTATAACAGCATTTTTAAAATCAACTACTCTGCCACTGGAGTCAGTTAGACGTCCATCATCCAGAACCTGAAGAAGAATATTAAAAACATCTGCATGGGCCTTTTCTATTTCATCAAAGAGAACAACAGAATAAGGACGACGGCGTACTGCTTCAGTCAGCTGACCTGCCTCTTCATGCCCTATATATCCAGGAGGTGCGCCTATGAGACGGGCGACAGCATGTTTTTCCATATATTCACTCATATCTATACGTATCATAGCATCTTCATCACCGAATAAAAACTCGGCCAGTGTACGGGCAAGTTCTGTTTTACCCACTCCTGTAGGTCCCAGAAAAAGAAAAGAACCTGTTGGTTTTTTGGGATCCTTTAAACCTGCTCTGGCTCTTCTTATAGATCTTGCAAGAGCTTTTATAGCCTGTTCCTGTCCCACTACTCTTTTATGAAGAATATCCTCCATTTTAATAAGTCTCTCAGTTTCTTCCTCAGCCAGTCTGCTCACGGGTATTTTGGTCCAGCTAGATACTATATCTTCAATCTCACGTTCAGTAACCATATTTTCATCATCTACCACCCTGTTTTTCTTATCATTCCACTCTTTTTCCAGTTTTAATTTCTGTTCCTGTATCTTCTCTTCCTTATCTCTTATTTTGGCTGCCTTTTCATATTCCTGTGACTGAATAGCAGCTTCTTTCTCCTGCCTTACCTTCCTGAGTTCATTTTCTATTTCTATTAATTCAGGAGGAGGTATGGTCTGAGCCAATCTAACCTTGGCACCTGCCTCATCAATAAGATCTATAGCTTTATCAGGCATAAATCTGTCAGTTATATAACGGTCACTCAGACGGGAAGAACATAATATGGCTTCATCAGTTATTTTAACCCTGTGATGGGCTTCATATCTATCCCTTAAGCCCTTTAAGATCTCTATAGTTTCTTCAATAGTAGGTTCTTTCACCTGAATAGGTTGAAATCTCCTTCCCAGAGCAGGATCTTTTTCTATATATTTACGAAATTCTTCCTGAGTAGTGGCACCTATACATTGTAATTCACCACGGGCAAGAGCAGGTTTTAATATATTTGATGCATCGATTGCTCCTTCTGCTGCTCCTGCTCCCACCAGTGTATGAAGTTCATCTATAAATAATATAACTTCTCCTGCAGCTGCTTTTATCTCACTCATAACCCTTTTCATTCTTCCCTCAAATTCTCCCCTGTATTTTGTTCCTGCCACTACTCCGGCCAGATCGAGGGTTATAACTCTCTTATCTTTGAGTAATTCTGGAATTGTTCCTTTAACAATTCTCTGAGCAAGACCTTCTACTATAGCAGTTTTCCCTACACCAGGTTCTCCAATAAGAGCAGGATTATTTTTAGTTCTGCGACTTAGAATCTGAATTACTCTCTGTGTTTCAGTCTCACGCCCCACAACGGGATCCAGTTTATTCTTCCTTGCAAGATCAGTCAGATCCCGACCATAAGAATCAAGAGTTGGTGTTTTTGTTCTCTCTTTAGTGGGTTGCGTAACAGTTTTAGCACCCAGAAGTCTGGTTATCTGATCCCTTATTTTCTCAGTATCCACACCTAAATTGGATAGGACTCTTGCAGCAACACCTTCACCTTCCCTGACAAGACCTAAAAGAAGATGTTCTGTCCCTATATAATTATGAGCCAGCTGACGGGCTTCTTCAAAAGCAAGTTCTATCACCCTCTTTGCCCTGGGCGTAAAAACCATCTCCTCAAGTGTAGATTTCCCCCCCTTGCCTGCTATGGCTTCAACCTCCTGTCGCACCTTTTTAAGAGATACATCAAGATTTTCTAAAACCTTTGCAGCAACACTCTCTCCCTCACTTATAATTCCAAGTAAAAGGTGTTCTGTTCCTATATAATTATTGCCTAAACGCTGAGCTTCTTCCTGCGCAAGGACGATAGATCTTCTCGCTCTTTCTGTAAATGGTTCCCACATAATACTTTTCGGCTTCTCATGTCATTATAAATAATGAAGAATTAAAATTGCCGATAAACCTCCTCATTTAAAATATAGAAATATGTAAATTAAATAATTTTCAATATATGTTATTTATTATTTCTAGATATTTAAAACAAAACCTTTTTATATTATACAAAGAAATTTTAAATTATTATTAGCTTTCAGCTATCAGTCCTCAGCAATCAGCTTTTCCTTAAGCTGATTGCTGATGGCTTTAAACATAAAGGGTTTATTTTTACTAAAGCTAATAATTTAACAATAATAAAAATTTCTTTGTATTTAAATGTAATATATTTCTCACTTTTCACTTCTTACTTTTATTATTTCTTCAGCTTTCAATAACTGTTCTTCATATCCTTCAATTTCTATATCAGGTTTGATACCGATACCATCTACAGGTTCACCGGAAAAAGTAAAAAACTTTGCTACTGTGAGTTTTATAGCAAAATCTTCGTCTAAAGGAAAAAGTCCCTGAATTGAGGCTTTACCAGAGGTTTTCTGACCTATAAGAGTAGCTCTATGATTTTCCTGAAAGGCCAGAGCCACTATTTCAGCAGAACTCATAGTTCCATTATTTATCAAAACTACAATGGGAGAAGAAAAACCTGCATAAATCAATTTATGTCCCCTGCTATTTTCTATCCGAATTACAGGTTCTTTTGGGAGAAAAATCTTACTGAAATTTATAGCACTCTCCAGATCCCCTCCGGGATTATCTCTTAAATCAATAATACAATAAGAATAATTCTCAAGGTTTAATTTCGACAATTCAGAAAAAATCTTCCTGTAAGTATCAGTAGAAAAAAAATAGATTTTAATATATAATGAAGAATTTTTACTATTTTTTTTAATAATAAAATCAGTCAACTTTATCTCCTGAACCTTAACAGAAAAATCCAGAATTACTTTATTTCTCTGAATTTTTAAATATATAATCTCATCTTTTTCTTTATTCATTAAATCATAAATTTCATTAAGAGAAATCTTATCAATTTTTCTGCCATCAACTTCAATTATAATATCTCCCTCTTTTATCCCTGCTTGAAAAGCAGGTGTATCAGGGAAAACCGATGTAATATAAATAGATCCATCCTTTTCTGCAAAAACAAATCCAAATCCAGAAAAGATTTCTTCTTCCAATAAAGACTTAAGTTCCGTATAAACGCCGGATTTTATCATAGAGGAATATTTATCCTGAAGTGATTTTATCATGGCTTCTATTATATCCATAGAAAGATTCTGAAGATCTCCAGAATAATTTTCAGTAAGTTCAAAAAAAACATTATTAAAATCTTTCAGAGCCTGCTCGTTATCCAGATTTTTTAAAAAAGGTTTCTCAGAACCACATTTAACAAAAAGAACCTTCAGTCCTGCATTTAAAAGCTCAACACCTGAGATAGATTTATAATAATTAGCCATTATGAGCTGATAAGATTTATGTATAAGAAGGTCTGCCTTATATTGTTGTTCTGTTACTCCAGCAAAAGATAAAGACGTGAGAGAAAGTATTAATAGAATTGTTAAAGAACAATGTTTCACTCCTGTCACCTCTCACTTTATTCAAGACGTTTAATAATAAATATCGTTTCTATTCTGGTTCTGGTTTTATCCATAGCGGAGATTTTTACGTGATTATCTCCCAGAGTAAGTAAAGCTTCACCCTCAAACTGGAGTGAAGAACCTTCCCGGGGAATCTCACTACTGTAATTCTCCTGTACCCGGGATAAGCGAGCTGGAACGTTATCGATCAAAACTTCAACTATACCAGAGCCGGAAGGTGCTGTAGCAATGCCTACGATACGCACTTTAGAAGCATTACACTGGTAAGAACCCTGAGAAAATCCGGGCGGTTCCAGTATCTTTATACTTAAACTGACAGAACTTCCCTCCACGGGAGTTACCGGAGGATCTAACTGAACAGGAGTCGGTGTTGCCACAGGAATTTTGCTCTGAACTTTTGCAAGAGTCTCTTTGTAAAGTTTGTTATTAATTTCCAGTTCAACTGCCAGTGTTAGTTCTTCTGATGCTTTCAAAAAATCCCCTTTTTTATTGTATATAGAACCGGCCAGGTAATGTAGTTTAGCATCCTTAGAATTTTGTGATATAGCAGTATTATATTCCGAAAGAGCAGAATCTAAGTCTCCCTTACTTTCGTAAGCTTGAGCAAGTTCTATATGATAAGAAATATTAGAAGAATCATATAAAATAGCCTTCTGATAATTCTCAATAACTTTAGAGTAATCTTTCTTCTTCATATATAATTCACCAAGGGCAGCATAAATGAGAGCCTGTGTGGGCATAAGTTTTGCAGATTCTAACAATTCTTTTTCTGCAATATCCAATTTATCAGTTTTAATATAACATAATCCCAGATTGTAGAGTGCTACTCCTGCATTACTATCTTTCAGAGCAGCTGCCCCTTTATACTGTGCTATTGCTTTATCATAATTCTTTTCAGTAAAATAAATTTTACCGAGATAAAGATAGGTATTTTCAGCAAACTGTCCTTTGGGATCCAGTTTCAAACACTTAGAATAATAATTTTTTGCTTTTGCTGGATCTGATTTATGGAAATCATAAATATATCCCAGATTATAATTTAATTCTACATCATCAGGCTTTAACTTCAAAGCAGAGACGTACTGTTCGATAGCTTTATCGTATTTACTCAATCTTACATAAATAGTTCCTAAAACTCTCCGATAATCCACTTTTTTAGGATCTAATTTTACCGCCAGAGAAAGTTCCTTTTCAGCATCCTCAAAAATACCGGCCTGAAAGGCCTGAAGCCCTGCTATGGCATGTTTTTCTGCTTCCTTTGCTTTATCTTCAGCCAGAAGTGACCCGGAAGATAGTAGAAGATATAAAAAACACATTAATATTGTAAAAGTATATTTCATTATAAACAACTCCTTTATTAGTGAAACATGAAAGGCACTTATATTATTACGGATCACTGCATAGTGTAATGAGTTATCTCTTTTCACTTCTCACCCTACCCTGACCCTGATTTCTCTGGCAATCTTTTCAGCAATCTCTTTCATTTGAACTTCTTCCATAGCTTCTACCATAACCCTTACTAAGGGTTCCGTACCGGAGGGACGTACCAGAATTCTCCCTCTATCCGAAAGAAATTGCTCCTCTCTTTTTATAAATTCCTGAAGATAATTATCTCTTAAAAAGCTATCTTTACTGGAGACAGGTATATTAATAAGTATCTGAGGATATTTTGTAACTATTGATGCCAGTTGAGATAAGGATTTTCCACTATGGAGAATAACCTTTAACACCATAAGGGCTGTAATTAAACCATCACCTGTATTATTATAATCCAGTAATATTATATGTCCTGATTGTTCTCCCCCTATAATAGAGCCCTTTTTAAGCATTTCTTCAACTACATATCTATCTCCCACTTTTGTTCGTAAAAAACTAATATCTCTCTCTTTAAGGGCAAATTCAAAACCAAGGTTACTCATAACTGTTGAAATAACAAGATTATTTTTTAACCTGCCTGTACTTTTCAGATAAGAAGCTATTATACACATCATCTGATCACCATCTACTATATTACCATAAGAATCAACCGGAATAACCCTGTCAGCATCACCATCAAAGGCAAAGCCAAGATCTGCTTTTTCCTGGATCACTGCATTCCTGAGAGAGTCTGTATGAGTTGAACCACATTTCTCATTTATATTAATGCCATCTGGATCAACGCTTAATTCTATAACCTCTGCTCCTAAATCCTTTAAGACATTGGGAGCAATCCTGAAAGCCGATCCATTGGCACAATCTACTACCAATTTAAAGCCTTTTAAAACCTTCCTATGTGCTTCTCCAAAGATTTTCTTAATAGATGAAATATAAAGTTCAAGTATATCATCTTTGAGAATTTTACCAAGACCTTTCCCCGTTGGACAGGGAAGTTTATCACTTCCCTCTATTAAAGTTTCAATCTCTTCTTCTTCTTTATCCTCAAGTTTAAAACCATTGAAATTAAAAAATTTTATTCCATTATCAGGATAAGGATTATGAGATGCAGAAATCATAACTCCTCCACAGGCATTTGTCCTTGAAGTCAGAAAAGATACAACAGGTGTTGGAATAATCCCCATCTTAACAGATGAAACGCCAACAGAACAAAGACCGGCTATAATTGCACTCTCAAGCATATCAGAAGATATTCTTGTATCCTTTCCGATTATAAAATAAGGTTCTTCTGTATTCTTTTTTTTCGAAAGTATATAACCGCATGCTCTGGCAAGTTGAAATGTAAGAGTGGGAGTTAAATCTTTATTTGCAATACCTCGCACTCCATCAGTTCCAAATAATTTCCCCATTCATAATCTCCCCTTTAAACTCATTTATTCTTACTATCTTTTTTCACAGGTGTTGGTGTTTTCTCTACATCGGTATTCTTACCAATTCTAATTACAACACGAATTGTATTATTTATAATATTAACTCCTTCAATAGGACGTAGCAATACATTTGTTACTATATCTTCGGTTTTACCATTAATATCTATAGGAAATGTTTTTACATAATTTATATCACGTTCATCTGTTGAAGTATATTCAATAGTAGCTGTAGAATGTTGAAGAGAAATATACTTGATTATATATCCTTCTGGCAGGGTACCAAAAATGGATGGAACTATAGGTACAGTTTTATACTTCTTATCAGGTATAATTTCTACAAAGACCTGTATATTCGAAGGTTTTAAAGTAAGGCCAGTAATAGCTTTATCATTATTATCAACCACCATAGGAACTTCTGTCACATTAAAACCACAGGTAGCATTGGAGATATCAGTTCTAACAATTATTTTATCTACATCTTTCATAAGATCCTCAGGGCCTTTTAATACTACCTTATCTGGGACCATTACTGTTTTTTCTTTGTCTATAACATATCCGTTTTTAAGTTTACCTTCACATTCTAAATTTGCAGATAAAACTTTCTCTACTAACTTGTCAATCTTAACATCTACAGACTTTGGTTCCCATGTAATTACTTCCACTATACTGGAAGCATGAACAGATACCCCCCTATAACTGCCCACACCTTTATTACTCAAATCGACAAAGGACCTTACATTTTCCATTTTCAAATTAGCTATAACATCCTTATTACCCCTGACTTTTACAAATACATTATCCTGTATTTCCACTACCACAAGGTCTGAAGCAAGGCCTTTAACCTCTAAAGGGACAACAAACGACGTTATTGCAAGGTTTTCCTGAAAAGGTGTATCTTTATAATAGACATAAGCCCATAAAAAAATAGCAAATATAACTGAAAGTATTTTTAAATTTATATCTTTTTGCAAAAAATTACCTATCATATTGATTCCTTTATATTTATAACCGCTCCACTGTCATCAGGGATTTTTCCATATTCTCCATTTGAATTATTTTTCTCTTTCTCTATAAATTTTTCTGAGATTTCCTGAAAATTATGAGAGGAAATATTTTCACAACCCTCTTTCTCCAGGAAATCTTTATAATCATCATCTGGCTTATTATGGAGAACATTGGAGTCCTCACTTTTCTCTGTTACAGTATCTAACTCTTCTCTAAATACATCTGTTTGCCTTGTCTGCTCAGCCTGACTCAATTTATATTTTGTCACTTTAGATACCCTGGTCTTAAGTTCTTTTAAATTACAGGTCTCCAGCTTTTTTATAACAGGGAAGAAGAGAAATCTCCTTTCAACCCTTTTCCTGGGATTGCAGAGTGCTCTGAGATGATGGTCAAGAGCTTTCATGGTCATATTATATTTTAAACGACCATTTGTACAGAGAGAGACACTTCCTGTTTCTTCTGAGACCACTATAGCAATACAATCAGTATGTTCTGTAATACCAAGAGCTGCTCTGTGGCGTGTTCCTAAATCCTTATCAATATCTATACTTTCTGTAAGGGGAAGGTAACAGGCAGCCGAGTGGATTTTATTCTCTTTAATAATAATAGCACCATCGTGAAGTGGAGAATTATGAAAAAATATAGTCTGAATCAATCTGGAAGTAATTTTAGAATTTAATGGAGTACCTGTTTCCATAAACTCTTCTAAACCTATATCTCTCTCTATTACAATAATAGCTCCCACTTTTTTTCTGGACATATGAAAACAGGCGTCTACAATCTCATCTATCATACAGATAAATTCTTCTTCTCCACTGGAGAAAAGACTTAAGATCCCACCTTTTCCTATCTGACCGAGAGCTCTCCGAAGCTCAGGCTGAAATACTATAGGAATAGCTACAAATATCACTACAATGACATTATTTAAAATCCAATAAAGAGTTCTTAAAGAAAAAAGATTGCATATCCAGAGAGAGACCAGTAGAACTCCCAGACCCTGCAGTATCTGAATAGCTCTGGTTCCTTTTATTAACAGTAAGAGTTGATAAATAAAAAAGGCTATAAAAATAATCTCTAATATATCTTTATAGGTAATTCTCGGAATTGGAAATTCCACGAAATTATCACTCACTTCTATCTAATAATAAAACATAAGACACATCCAGATTCATTATATTCTTTAACATTCTCTTAGTCAATAAGAAACAATAAAGGGATTGCAATTTTTATTCCACAATTTTTAAAGAGGTAATGGATGATGAGTAATGGGGCAGAACAATGTCTGCCCCCACACGTCTCACGTATATCTTCGAAGATCAGAAAGTAATTCTGTAGTATCATCTGTAAGAATAGACTTCTGATTCTCTAAAGCCTTCCTTATGGGTTTAAGCAATGAAAAAAGACTTTTATGAGCTTCATAATCATAAAAAGAGAGGACACCCTCTACTCTTTCTTTTATAGAATAGAGCAATTCATGTTCAGTAATAAGTAGAGGATCATTTTTATCAGAAGACATTATAAAGCTCCAGCTATTACAATAAGATGGGATAAAAACACCCATAGAACGAACAATAGAAAAAACTGAAGTAAGGGTTCTATAAAACAGGGAATGTAAGTAAGTATCTCTTATACTTAGCATAGAGGACTGTATTATAAAAATACCATTAGATGAAAGTCTGGTTTTAATTAATTCATAAAATTCCTTTGTTAAAAGAAAACGGGCAGGACTATCAGGTAATGGATCAATTAAATCACTTATTATAATGTCAAATTCTTCTTTAGAGTTTAATAGATATTCTCTTGCATCCTGAAAGATCATTATAAGTCTTTTATCCTGAAAAGAATTCTTAGACCATTCAGGTAAATATTTCTGACAGAGTTCTATCAATATTCTATCAATATCCACCATTACAACTCTTTCAAGAGTTCTGTGTTTTAAAACTTCTCTGAGAGTCGCTCCTTCACCTCCACCTATAATAAGAACCTTAGCAGGCTTTGGATGAGTAAGCATAGCAGGATGTACAAGGGATTCATGATAAATAAATTCATCAAATTCACTGGATTGAATATCATCATCTAAAACTAATATCTTACCAAAACTATGGGATCTAAAAATCTGGACTTTTTGAAAATCGGTTTTCCCAAGATAAATCCTTTCCTCCAGAGCATGAGCAAAGATTCTATTTCGAGCTGATTTATCCCAAAACCATTTGTCTTGATTAAATATTTCCATAATAAAAAGCCTCTCTCTAATTATAGCTTTCAGTTTCCCAGGTTGATTGTTGATAGCTGACTGCTGATAGCTTTATAAGAATGAAAATCTCTATACAGTAAACTTAATAAAAGGACTGATCTTTTTATATAAGAAAAATGAAAAAACTGATGTAAGAAAACCTTTAAGCAAATTGAAAGGCAAAACCCCTGAAAATATAAAAATCAGTGCTTTATCTGGAGAAAAATAATCACTCAGATAAGGAAATAAAACTGGTAATATACTTAAGAGAAGATAATTTATAGGAACCATAATAAGAGTCATAAATAATGTACCAATGGTAAGACCCAGTATGGCAGTTTTTTTACCGGGTTTTAAAAAATATACTTTTGTAGCTACAAATACCATTGCAGAACCTGCGAGACAATTCATAAAAGGGCCTATACCAAGGTAAGTAAATCCTTTACCACTCAATAAAAGATACATAAAATTCTTCAATATCATCACATATATACCTGCCGATGTACCCATAGAAAAACCTAATATCAAAGCAGGCACATCACTGGCATCATATTTAAGCATGGGAAAAGACGGCAAAAGAGAAAACTCCAGATAACTCATTATAAGAAAAGAAAGAGAGGAAAATAAAGATATTATAATGAGTTTTCTAAGTCTCAACAAACTTTTAGATAATGTAGGCGAAACAATAGCACTAGATTTTGTTTTTTCAAAAGCGTCCACACCTGAGTCCATTTATTTCCTTATAATTTTTTTACAATATCTATAAGTCAGGGATTAACGTTTTTTATATTGCTCATAAAAAAATGCCTGCCAAATACAATAGTATTAAGTAAAAATAAACTTTTTCTATAGATTTACTATTCTCTGATTTAGCAAGAATTCCTTCTAAAAAAGTAAAGTTGCCAGAAAAGGATTTCTTCAGAAAAGGAAGAACCTATAAATATTGTAATTAATAAAGAAAGATGAGATGGTTGGAGTGAAATCTGCAGGGGTACAGAGCGATGTTCTGACCTTTTATGCATCACACATATTGACTTATGAATAAAAAATCTATCAATATATTACTCATATATCTATCCTATGATACCGGTGAAACAGGAATTGAAAAAAAAGAACTTCAGGTGGGTCAATTATATCTGGCAACTGTCCTCAAAAAAAAAGGTTACAAAGTAAAACTATATTCAGCCATTTTCCCGGATCTTGAAGAAATAATTCAACTTATAAAAGAAGATAATTATAACGTCATCGGTTTCTACACCACATCAAACACAATCCACAGAGTTACTACTATGATTAACATAATTAAAGATTCTTATCCTTCTATTTATATATTTCTTGGAGGCCCCCATGCCACTGTTTTAGATAAAGAAACACTTCTTGAGACCAGAGCAGATCTAGTTATGAGACATGAAGCAGAATATACCTTTCTGGAAGTAATGGAATATTTTTATGAACATAAAGGAACCCTTCATGAGATAAAAGGCATAACCTGGAGGAAAGGGGAAGAAATTATAAGAAATCCTGATAGAGAATTCATTAAAGATCTGGATAATTTACCTGTACCAGACTGGCATATACTGGAAGGAGATATAGCAAAAGAAAACCTTCCCTATCCTTCCATAATAACAGGAAGAGGATGTCCTTTTAGCTGTACCTTCTGTTTTGAAGGTTTCACAGGAAACATCGGTCGCATGAGAAGTGCAGAACACGTTATAAAAGAAATAGATCTCCTTCTAAACAACTGGAAAGTAAAATATATTAAATTTGTGGACGATATTTTTATTCTGGACTCTGAAAGAGTAGAAAAAATCTGTTCAGCTCTTATGGAAAGAAGAGAGAAAAAATATAATTTCTACTGGTTCTGTGAAGCACGGGTGGATATACTGGAAAACAAAACTTACCTTCTGGAAAAGATGAAAAAAGCAGGTCTTGCTGTGCTTCAGATAGGAGTAGAAAGTGGAAACCAGCATATCCTTGACATCTACAATAAAAAAATAACCCTGGAACAAATAGAACATGTAGTAAGAGAATGTGTGAAGGCAGATCTATTCTGTATAGCTATAAATGTAATAATAGGAGGTCCCTTTGAGACAGAGGAAACAATTAAAAAAACAGTAGATTTTGTCAAAAAATTAATAAAGCTGGCTCCAGGAAGACTTATCTGTTACAACAGCCTCCTTACACCCTATCCTGGAACAGAAATATACAAAAATCCTGAAAAATTCGGTCTTAAAATTATAGATCCCTCTTTAAAAGACGGTCAGACAGAGGAAACCTGTTCAGTGGAAAGTGAACATATGAATAAATATGATATTTACAGAGCAAAAATATATCTTCAGGAAGAAATATATAAAACTATGATAGAAGAGATAGATAATATAACTTCAAAACAGATAGAAGATCACTTTTGTTTAACTGAATACGGAATAAAAACCCCATGGTACAAACTGCTTTCTCTGGATAAAGGAATAAAGAGATATTTTAATCTGCTTCTTCCTTCTCTTTACAGGGGTATAGAAGACATCCTGCCTGAAGAATTAGGAGACTGGTGTCCTCAGAGAACTTATCCAATGAGATATAAAGATAAAAGAATCATACTGGATAGAATAAATGGCATAGTAGAGCTTACTGAAGAAGAAAGTATAATCTATAAATATAGCTCAGGAAAACTCAGTTTAAATGAAATAATAGAAATTCTAACTAAAAAACTCGAAAAATCCGAGGAAGAATTAAAAGAAAAAATGCTGAATTTTTATAAAAAAATGAATAAAATTTATGCTATAATATTTTTAAGGCTCTAAAAAAATCTTCTTCCCCCTAAAAATCTCACTTTATAATAATCATCTGAAAGACTGCTTATTTTTACACAACCTCCTGAAGAAGATGCATGAATAAATCTGGACTCTCCAATATATATGCCTACATGGGAAGCCCCATAAATATAGGTCGTAAAAAATACAAGATCTCCGAGACGAAGATCTTCTCTCTTTACAGGTGTTCCTTCTGTAAATTGCTCATCAGCCATTCTTTTAAGTTTTATACCATTCAGGGCAAAAACTGTTTGAACAAAACCTGAACAATCAAAGCCCCTGGGAGTAGTTCCACCCCAGACATAAGGTACTCCAAGAAAACTGTAAGCAAGCTGAACCACACTGGCAGCAAGGCCAGAACCTCTTGAAGAAAGAGTAGTATAATGAATATTCTGATGGGAAGAAAAAATAGTAGCTTCTACCTGCTGAGAGGATGAAGTACTTTGTGTTTCTTTTTGTGATACCTGAAGAGCTTTAGCCTGTTTTTTCTCTGTAGAAGGTTGACCTGCATAACATTCTATATAATCATAATAGATCCATCCCTTTACACCATCACTGAAGGCAACATATATCCAGTCACCCCTGCGATCCAGTACATATATCTTTTCATTATTAGAAACAGTAAAAAGAATACCTGAATCAAAGGAAGGTTTTTTTCGAACATTTATTTCTTCACCATAGATATAACTTTTCTTTATATAATGCTTGGGAGTATAAGAGGAAGAGGGAACTGATGAAGAAGAACCCCCCAGAAAATCTCCTTTAATCCATCCTTCATAACCATCAGAAAGTCTTATATAACACCATTGTCCTCTATCTTCAATAATAGAAACTTGCTCCCCTTTATTAAGAACACAGATAATTCCATCCTGAAGAGAGGGGCCTGATCTCAGATTCACGTCAGATGCATTTACAGTGGCAGAATAACCTGATGAACTATTATTCTGGACAGGGATATAAATTACGTCCCCCGGCATAAGGACATGATCACTGGAAAATCCATTTGCTCTTGCTAAATCTTCAGATGTAAGGCCATAATGATCTGCTATAACTGACAGAACATCTCCTGATTTTACCGTATACTCATCTGCCAGAACAGGGGAAATTACACAAAACGCAAAAAGAAAACACAGAAAATAAGTTGTCCTGTTAAAATACATGAGAATCTCCTTTCGATAATTAAAGAGTTATCATATTGCTTTTAATCCAATTTACGAATCTCTGCATAAAAATAATATTATCTGCTCGAAAATTTTTACTCTTTACTGATACTTTATAAGTGCCTGCTACACTGATAAAGTATTTTTTAACACATAAGTTGAGGAATTAAATATAAAATCAAATTTTTTTATATAAGATATTTTTTATCTCAAAAAACTAAAATTATCTCAAAAAACTAAAATTATTTGCTGTTAATTCGACGTAATTTAAAATTATCCTTCTATACTTTTAAATATTTATTTAGACGATTATAGTAAATTTAAAATTTTTCTTATTTTTGCACAGAACCATTCATGACAGAAATCTGTCACAAAAGAGAAGGAAAGTCTTTTTGACTTTCAGAAGAAAGCAGGAATGACAAGGTACTGACTAATATAGACATTGAGTTTACGATCCCCGGGGAAAGCCCACGAATTGATTCGTGGGATAGTGTATGGGGCAGGTGAAAGTAAAATTATTCTTGAAAACCTTGAAAACGACGTAAAAGAAATGTTATATTCAGGTAGGAGATGACATTTATATGAGAACCTGTTCTGAAGAAAAGAAAAATAAAATTAAACAGACTATGGCAGAAACAAAGGAAATGGGAATAAAGACAACAATAACCACTTCAGCTGGTGAGAAATATAATATATCTAATTCGTAGGTAATTCAGTGTAAATATAACAGTGATATGAGGAAAAAAAAAGTAACTAATAACAATCAAAGCATTTTCATTCTACCGGCGGTAATCCTATTATTTCTTTCCATAATACTTCGTCTCCCGGGAGATAATTCATTTTACAGTCTGGAAACAAGCAATTTTACAGCCCAGAATATACCTGAAGATACAACATCAGTACCGCTTCTTCTGTGGGAAACCTTTAGAAACCTTTTCTGGATTTATGTAAAAGGATATTTATTACCTGTATATTTACTGCTTATGCCGGGAATTTTTCTTTTATCTCTTTCCCTTTCAGGAAAAAAACTTCAGGAACTATTTACTGAAAAGATAAATGAGAAGAAATTTCTCCTCCTTCTATTTATTATATCATTTCTGTTGATTCTGGGAGGTCATTTTTTTATAATCGGCCATCCCCATGTAGTAGGAGACGAATTCTGTTATATATTTCAGTCAGATCTGCTTGCCTCTGGCAAACTCTATGGGTCATCTCCACTATATCCTGATTCATTTCATAGCTGGAGTATCATCAATGATGGCAGATGGTACAGTAAAACCACAACAGGATGGCCATTTTTACTTGCTTTCGGGAGAATAATAAGAATGGATTTTATCATAAACCCATTCTTTTCAGCTCTCTCTCTTGTAATACTTTATCTTCTGGGTAAAAGTCTGCTGGGAAAGACAGGAGGAATATTAGCAGTATTCTTCGCCCTTTCCTCACCCCTGTTTTTTCTTCTGGGCGGTACATATTTTCCTCATAATACAGCAGCATTATTGTGTCTTTTCTTTACCTGGACACTTATAAAAAGTGAAGATGAAAAAAGCGGCTGGTTTTACCCTGTTGCAGGAGGCATAACAGCAGGTTTTCTTCCCCATATCCGTCCAGGAGATGGTCTTGTAATGTTCCCTGGTAATATTCCTCTTATTATTTATCTTTTCATTAAATCTGAAAAGAAGAAAATTTTTCTTTCAAAAATGTTCATCATCTTTTTATTATTCCTTGCAGGAGCAGTTCTTTTACTGATGATTAATAAGATACAGAACGGAGATCTATTCCTCTTCGGATATGAAAAATATGATCCTGAAGATAAATGGGGTTTCGGTGTTTCAGGTCATACACCGTTAAAAGGCCTCTGGAACAGCGTATTTTCTTTTATGCGTAACAGTTTCTGGACAGTTCCCTTTATATTTATTTTTACCCTTTTATCATTTTCACGAAAAGAAATGAGGCTTTCTCTGTTGCAGGTGCCGGCAATACTCTTTATAGTATCATACTTTGGTTTTTATAGCACTGGAGCCTTTGAAATAGGTTCACGTTATTATCTTCCTCTTTTTATGTTAATACTGGTACCTGCTGCAGGAGGTCTTCTCTGGATGAAGGAAAGATGGGGAAAAACAGGTATACCAGGTTCTGACATGTTTATCCCCTCTTTAATGACAGGAACGATAATCTTTATGGTTTTCGGAGTCTATCCTCCCATGTTTTCTACAGTCAATCTTCAATATAAAGAAAGAGGAAGAGCTGCCGGTTGGATTTCAAACTATAATACTGAAGGAACCTCACTCATCTTCTTACGAGTCCATACAGATAAAGGGAATATGTTTTTTACACGTAATCTCTGGCAATACGAAAAACAAAAAAACATAATGGTTTTATATCTCACTCCAGAGGAAAACAAAAAAGTGATAGAAAATTTTCCACAGAGAAAGATTTATATGACAGATTATGATAGAGTAAGCAGAAAACTTATCATAACAGAGAATTTTGATAATGAAAAAAAATCAAAGAATTATCTTCTGGCGGCATATAATTATATAGAATTTGATTATGATAAAGCCATACTGGCCGTCGAAGAGGCTCTAAAAATAAAACCAGATAATCCGGAAGCATTAAATCTTCTGGCCATGTTATATGATGCAAAAAAAGAATATCATAAAGCCATACCTATCTATGAGAAATTATCTGAAATAACCCCTTACAGAGATAATGCCTTATATCAGCTCGGCCTGAATCTGGGAAAGATGGGAAAAATAAGGGAAGCAATAGAAACCCTTGGTAAGGTAAGTAATTCCACGGATAAAACACTTGCCGGACAGGCTCAAAAGTGGATTGAGTATTATGAGAGAAAATAGGTAAAGGAAGTTTTAAGTTAATTTTATGACGAAATTTGAAGGACATTGCATCAGGTAAAGAAGTATAAGCATTCATATTTTTTTGGAGTAGCCTCAAGGCTGTTTTATTAGTACAATTGATAAATAATTGGTATTACACCTTGGAAAATATAACTGCAAATATTTGAGCCATATTGTCATAAAAATTTTTCATCTCCTGAAAAGCATGTTCAGGTGATAAAGAAAACTTCTCTTTAAAAAGTTCTCCTATCTCCTGGAGTGTAATTTTACCGGCACTGTATTCATAAAGAAAGGATCCACGTTCATCCATAACTACAGAGGTGCCATCTCCCCTGTTTATAATACAGAAGTTATTTTCATTATACATAAGTTCATATGTTCTCAGGGGATGCCAGTTATATACATCTTCCGGAGGTATGTCGTAATAATCCCTGTAGACACTGTATCTTATGAGGTTATAAAA
>Ga0302241_1001128_pt1 | contig 20743 bp, 38 predicted proteins | sample AAG_UR_Arg_MG_FD_193532 | JGI IMG/M metagenome (GOLD analysis project Ga0302241, IMG submission 193532) | Enriched activated sludge microbial communities from anaerobic digester in WTTP, New Holstein, Wisconsin, United States - AAG_UR_Arg | ecosystem: Engineered > Bioreactor > Anaerobic >... | reverse complement strand
GTCGCGTGTGATAGCCCAATCAAAAACGTGGGGCGTCCACAGTACCTTTTACCGTCTCATCCTCGCGTAAATGCTTTGCAGTGTATTCCGCCAGATGTTATCGATGTCGTTTCCTGATCGCAACTGCGTGAGTGAGCGCGTCCGCCATCGATTGATGCGCGGCTGTTTGATTGCATCGGTTTTCTGTAATCGTTTTATTTTATGTTGCCTGAATTGATATAAGCCCTTCGCCATGCTGCCCCGTTTTGTGGGTATGTTCTCGGAGAGCATGAACTCACCACCGCCACGACTGCCGAGAACGCGCAGCATGAACATAAACGAGCCCTTGAGAGTGTGTGCCTGGAATTGTGCGGGCTTGTAAAATTTATTCGATGACCGCATCCGTGCCCGCTGTATCATCTGCGCCCGTTTATTTCCTGCCCTGGCTGCAAGGGTGGGTGCATGCTTGCTCGTCGAGGTTTTTCCTTCCTGCTGCTCCTCCCATCCCGTGAACCGTTCGCGCTTGATTGAGTAGACCTCGGCGATCTGCTGCTCGATACGGGTATTTCTCGCCTTCGTGACCTTGATCGATGACGCAACAAAGCGTGGGTTGCGGACGATCATGGAATCGGCGATATTTTTCAGGTCGTATTCACGGGTCTTAAATGCCAGCGATGTCAGCACGTTTGACACGCCGTAATTGATCGACCTCGGCGCGTTCTGGCATAGTTCGCGGAATTGCTTGAATCCGCGCGGGTCCATGTAGAGAATGTCGGACATGGGTATATATGAACACGGGGCAAGGGGAAAGTAAATATTATTTTCGCGGTTTCAGGTATGCCTCCATAATTTCGTGGAACAGGTAGGCCGCTGTTTTTCCCTCGGCTTTGTATTGCGCTTGGATTTCCTTGAAGGCCTGTATGTCATCTTGAAACCCGGAAATCAAAATATTTATTTTCATAATCCCTCCGTAAAATATTAACTCCATTAAAAACCATATAAGAGAATAGTAAATATATTTTTATAATGTTTATTATTTTTATCCGACATAATCAGAGTATAGCACATCGGCATTTTTAAAGGTGCTATAAGTGCTATATACAAATGTGGTCAATAACTGAACGAAAACACTACAAAACACAGTATAACTATACACATAATACATAATATACATATAATATATCTATACTATATCTATCTATCTATCTATCTATCTACCTGTTAGCTGTTATAGCGTTTATAGCAGTAAATCAAGTCAAAATGTTTTTCAGAAATATTGCTGAATGGGAAAATATATTAATATCTCTCTGTTCTATAGTGTGACATGATCCGGTGCTAAACGTGCTGAATATGCTAACTCCTGAACTGTTCAAGGTTTAGAGATTTTATTTTATAGCACTTTCCTGCTAAACCGGCGCTATATAGCAGTTTTTTTCAGAAAAAATCAAAAAATCGCTTGACGGATAAATAATGATTGTGTATTATGTAAGTAATAACAGATTAACGGAGGGACGTGATGATGACGATGATAATGAACAGAACGCAGGACGAACGCGGAATATCGGTTGAAGCGTTTTGCGGAAATAAATCAGCATTTATTTATATTGCAAAAAATTATATTTCGGTTGTATGCAACAACGCATCACACAGAGTATTCAGGGGAATGGGAAGAATGTTTAAAAACTTCGACGAGGCTCTGGAAGCGTATCAGTCAAGCGAAATGAAAAACATTATTGAAGCCGCAAGGGAAATCGCATAAACAGCACAACCACGCCGGGAGCGATCCCGGCGATAACCGGAGGAATCATGACCCGCAAAAACATCAGTATCAGTAACAACATCGCCGGCAAATGGGCGGAGATCGAGGCAGCCGCGCAGGAGTACGGCCGCGAGATCGGCGTACAGGTCGGGGTGGCTGTTTTCGTGGTTAATGTATTATGGAAACAGTACAAGGAAAATATGAAGGGAGGACGGAAATGATATTCCTGAAATTTAAGAAAGGAAGACTTGAGGAGCTTTACCGATGCCGGACCATTGAAATGCCGAAGCTCTTGGGGATACTGTAATACTCTTTTGAGAGGTTTGTAATGATAGAGCGATGGAAAGATAAGTATGGAACAGAATGCGCAAGTGTCAAGGGACGAATGGACATGATAGCTGATGAGGAAAAGCAACTATTAAACGAAGGATACTACAACCAATCAAATCATCTTCGCGGAATGTATGTGGAAGCGAGTTATTATAAGCCAAAAAGTTAGGCGGCTTTTTCACCTAACGAGTATGGCTTAACCGCAGTGCGACAGCATTGAGTGAAACGCCGGTTAAGCCCTGTTATGTGCAGTAACCGCAGAGAAAATTTAATTTAGCTTGAGGCAGGACGCCGAAAGCGTAGAGAGGGTTCTTGAATTATTTAGATTTGTTTTCTGGAATTGGTGGTTTTGCACTTGGTGCAAGATTGGCGGGCATGGAGTTTGAAAGGCATTATAATTCAGATATAGACGATTATGCGAATAGAGTTTATGCAAAACATTTTCCAGCGTCAATACAACTCGGAGATATAACTAAAATAAAAGCGGAGGATTTACCAGATGGAGAATGGATTATTACAGGAGGATTCCCTTGTCAAGACATATCCTGTGCAGGAAAAAAAGCCGGACTTGATGGAGAAAGGTCTGGTCTTTGGTTTGAAATGTGGAGACTTGTTAGGGATTTACGACCAGAATTTTTGTTTGGTGAAAACGTTGGAGCCTTGTCTATTCGAGGACTCGATAGAATACTTGGATCGCTTGCCGAAATCGGGTATGATGCGGAATGGCAAGATATACGAGCTTCAGACCTGGGTGCACCGCACAGAAGAGAACGAATATGGATTATTGCCTACCCCAAGAGCAAGCGATGGCAGTATAGCGGGCAGACAGAAAATACAAACGACATATTCAGCGGCGATCAAAAGGTATGGGAAATGGGGTTTAAGGCTCTCAGAGGTTCTCGCTATGACGCTTGGCCTTATGCACCAGCCGCAGCTTTCAGAATGGATGATGGGATTCCCGATAGGTTGGACAGACTTAAATGTTTAGGGAATGCGATTGTACCTCAGATAGCGGAATTACTGTTTAACAGGATAAAGTTTCTGATGGAACACGAGCCACGGATGGCGAGCTAAAGGGGCGTTTCATATAACGAGTATGGCTTAACCGCAGTGCGACAGCATTGAGTGAAACGCCGGTTAAGCCCTGTTATGTGCAGTAACCGCAGAGAAAATTTAATTTAGCTTGAGGCAGGACGCCGAAAGCGTAGAGGGAGTTTATGATAAAATTATTGCACGGTGATTGTTTAGAACTAATGAAAGATATTCCTGATAAATCTATTGATATGATTTTATGTGACTTACCGTATGGAACGACCGCTTGCAAGTGGGATGTTATTATTCCATTTGAACCATTATGGAAAGAGTATAAACGGATTATAAAAGATCGTGGTTGTATTGCACTTTTTGGAAGTGAACCGTTTTCAAGTCATTTGAGAATGAGTAATATTAAGAATTATAAATATGATTGGATATGGGAAAAGTCAAAAGGTTGCAACTTTACTCATGCCAAAAATATGCCGATTAAATTTCACGAAATAATATCAATTTTTTCATATGACAAAATCGGGCATGTAGTGCAATTAAAAAATAAAAGAATGAATTATAATCCTCAAGGTTTAATTAAAACTGATAAAAAATGGAGTCGCCCTAAAAAATATGATTCTGAACATAAAATGAAAAGAGACAGCCATAAACTTGAAAGAATAATTGAATTTGAAAATTACCCTAAAAGTATATTAAAATTTAGTAATAGTGATAACAATGAAAGAGGAGAACACCCTACTCAAAAACCCGTAAGCCTTTTAGAATACCTGATAAAAACATACACTCTTGAAAATGAAACTGTACTTGATAATTGTATGGGTTCAGGTAGTACCGGAGTCGCTTGTATAAATACAAACAGAAATTTTATCGGAATAGAAAAAGATAAAACTTATTTTGAAATAGCAAAAAATCGTATTGAGAAAGCGCAACAGGACGTTGCGCCAAAAGTTTAAGCGGTTATTGCATATAACTGCGGTATAGACGCAACCCCTGGAGTGAATTCCGCATGTGACAGAACGTACATTATCGGAAGCTGGCAAAATATTCTTACGGTAAGAAAAAACTGGAGGATTATGGTTATATCACTCATCAACACGAAAGGCGGCGTCGGCAAGACCACGTCTGCGATTGCCCTCTCCGAGATCGCGGGACCGGGTGCGCTCATGATCGACGCAAGTCAGGAATCGAACCTGACCGCGTTCTACGGCGTGGCTCCGGAGATCGCGATTATGATAATTAACCATAATTGGTTAAGCCATTTATGATTATTAGTAATAATATCGGCAGAACGGGCATTTTTTTATTACTTTTTATCATATATTTTTATTGACAAAAATGGTTAAGCAAATCTATAACCACAATATCAAATCATAGAGGGCAGACAATGAAGGCAACACCGCAGATCAACAGGTCGTATCAGACGCCCGCGACGCTCCTTGCTCGTGTGGAAAAGCTCGTAAAAAAGCGCGGTCTCTCGGTTGACGGCCGGAAATTCAGCGTAAACGCCGCACATAATGAGGCGTTGATGATGTGGGTGGAGCGGGAGGAGGCGAAATACAAGCGCCCCCGCAAGCCCGCACAGGAGGCAACCGCATGAACAGGCAGGAACGCCGAAAGGCGAAACGAAATCAGCACCATAACATCCACACGAAGCGATACCACAGCGCGGCGTCGCGGGAGCGGTCAATCAAATACATAGCATATCTTAAATCTAATCCTGTATCGGAGGCCGCGTCATGAATCGCATCCTGACCCCTGAAGTCACCGACGCCATCACGCGCGTGCTGAAATGCGGCGAGGTCACGCACCCGGGCGATGAATGGAAGCGCGTGGATGCAGGCGTCCATTTCGACCACATGCTCGGCCATCTGGAGGCAGCAACACGGGGCGGGGTTGATGAATATTCCGGCGAGCTGCACCTCGCCCACGCCATCACGCGCGGGATCATGGCGCTGCATCATGTATTGACAGGGGGGCGGATATGATCCAAGCCCACATATTCACCAACTGCACCGCCTCGGCGCCGTCAACGGAAATGCTCCGGCGCACGTATAACAGTTTTTATACTGCGTTCGGACATCTCCCGCTCACGATCTGGATCGACCCGAACCCGAACGTGCGGAAATACGAGCGATACCACCACAACCTCGCGAATAAATTTGGGGCCGAAAACCTGCGGAAATCGTCGTCCCTGTCCGACGGCTATATCCGCGCGATTAAGGAATCAGACGCGGAATATCTGTTGATGCTGGAGCACGATTGGATCATCGACCGCACCAGGCTACAGCACACGCTCACGGAAATCATCACGGCAATGCGGGGGCGTGAGATCGATCACCTGCGATTTAACAAGCGCGAGAATACGCCCGAGTCATGGGACCGTGAACTCACCGAATACAAGGACGCCGATTTCCAATATTGCCGCACAAACAACCTGAGCAACAACCCGCACATTTTACGCAGACAGGCGGGGATGGAATGGATCGAGAAACGCTGGATCGAGGTCAAGCCGGGCAGCGACGGGATCGAACAAAACCACCTCCGCAACCCGAACACATGGGGGGCGATCTATGGCGGGTTAAATTATCCGCAAGTCATCCACCATCTCGACGGATCGGGCAAGTGGGCCGGCCGCGACGAGGGCGATCTGAAAGCTCAGGAATTGACAAGCATCGTCATCCCCTCGCTCCTGTCGCATGACGAAAACCGCGCGCTCGAAGATCACATCCGCGAACAGGCAACGGGCAATATCGAGATCGTTTCAACCTGCCGGAAACTCTCGGCGGCGGGCAATCGCAACCTCGCCCTGGAGATGGCAACCGGCGATTTCATCATCATGCTCGACGACGACATCCGCGACCTGCCCGTAGGGTTCGACCGCGTGATGGTTGACGCGCTCAAGGCTCACCCGGAATGGGGGATCGTCGCGGCTCGGTTACTCAACGCAGACGGCACGATCCAGCACACATGCACCGATAACGCCGACACCGAGAGCGAGTACATCACCGACGAGATTGTCCCGGGCGCCTGCATGGCGTTCCGGCGGTCCCCGGTGAGATTCGACGAGCACTTCATCGCGTGGGGTTATGAGGACAGCGACTACTGCCACCGTTTCCCCGGTGCGAAAGTGGTCCTGAACCGCCTCCGGGTCACGCACTTAAACCAGGAGAAGGGCCGCAACGTCGCGGACTGGAAAAAAAACACCGATCACTTCAACAAAAAATGGGGAGTCAAAAAAAAAAGATGAATCCGTTTCGTGCCGTGACACCGGAGGGGTATGTATCCCCAAAATCATTCACCAGCTCTGGATCGGCCCAAAGCCTGCGCCCGATCACTGGATGCGCACATGGAGAGAGCTTCATCCTGATTGGGAATATGTACTCTGGGACGAGCGCCGGATTGAGTCGATGCACTGGACAAACCAGCGGCACATCGAACATTATTGGAGTCAGCAAGCATGGCATGGCGTGGCTGATGTGTGCGGCTATGAAATCCTGTACACGTTCGGCGGGCTCTGGATTGGAGCAGATAGCGAGTGCCTGCACCCCGTCGATGAGCTGTTCCAGGACGCGCGTTACGATGCGTTCAGCGTGTACGAGCAGGAGCGCATCCGGCCCGGTCTGATATCGCCGCTCATGGCGAGCACGCCCGGCAATGTATTCACGCGCGCGCTGATTGTCGGCCTGTCAGAGAAACGCGAGTTGACGGACAAGCCCTGGCGGGAGACGGGCAATCTCTACATGAAGATCATGCACGAGCGCATCAGGCACAAGGGTTTCAAGGTGTTCCCGTCGCATTATTTCAACACGCCGCACTATACCGGGCTTGACTACAAGGGGCCTGACCGTAAATACGCCCGCCAGCACTGGGGCACGACCAAGGGGTTATATTGAGATGGGTAAAATATATTTGAAGCGGGTTCCGGAGCATAAGACGATGACGTGCCATGACATAAACCGGAAATACTGTGTTTTCAGAACCGCGAAATATGCGGCTGAGCATAAATGCCCGCGAGACGAGCGCGGCTTGCTGCTATGCATGGCGGATTATGTTTTCCGTCTCGCCACGCCGCGCGAAATCGCCGCGTACCTCAAGCGTCACCCGGAGGCCCGATAATGCCAGCACCAATCAACATCAGCGCGAGCAGATCGGCGGCGGTTTTGGGCCTGTCGAAATGGTCAACGCCCGTTCTGGCATGGCTCCAGATCATGGGCGAGGAGTTTTGTCGGGAGCATGGCTACGAGTTCCCGGTGGTCGAGTACAGCCCCGCGATGCGGTGGGGGCACGCCTTCGAGAGTTCCATCATCGAGCTGGCGGAACGGGCGCAGGGTCAGACGATCACCGACCGCGAGGAGCTTTACACCGCCCATGATTATCTGACCTGCCACATCGACGGGCGCTACTCACCGATAACATTACACGAGGGCAAGACCACAAACATCCGCACCTTCCGCGATGAGTGGGGCGAACCGGGAAGTGACCGCATACCGCGCGAGTACATGCTTCAGTGCCAGCACCAAATGATCTGCACCGGAGCCGACACCGTGATCGTGTCCGTGCTCGTATTTCCGCGCATGGTCGACGAGTGGGAAGCGATGGGGATTGTGCCGGAGAATGATTGCGGACAGTGGCACCTCACCCGCGACACGCTCCCTGAAGACTGGGCGTATGTCCTCAATCAGATGGGCTACTTCCACCAATACACCGTCCACGCACACCCGGAGCTGCAATCGCTCATGCTTGAGAAATACCGGGAGTTCTGGCACCACGTTGAGACCGCGACGCCCCCGCCTGTGCGTGATTACGACGACATCCGCGCGCTCGTTCGTGATCCCGTGGGGACGGTGATCTGTGACGATGAGATGGCGCGCATGATCGCGGAATACCGGCACATCGGCACCGAGATCAGCGCCACCGGGACGCTGGCCCGCCGCCGCGATGAACTGAAAACCGCCGTCCTCGACCGAGCGCGGATGCAGGGTGCAGTGGTTGACGATGACAGTCAGGATAAATGGATACTCCGCGACCAGCAGGGCCGGAAGTTGGGGAGTTATGGGAAGGATAAAAATGGAAGACTGGGGTTTCGGTAGGATGAACGTGGCTTGGCATGGCCGGGCGCGGCTCGGCAAGGCAAGGCAAACTTTAATTAACAGAGGTAACCAATGAGTCAACAAACAGCAGTATCAACAGACGCGGCGGCGGGGGAGTTCCTGAACAAGTTTCAGAAATCCCTGAAGGACTACGCCATCCGCAAATACGACGGCAGGGCGTTTTTAAAATCGGCGATGATCGCGATCGCGGACAACCCCACGCTCGCGGAGTGCCTGAAGACAGATGCGGGCAAGCGCTCACTTTTCAACGCGATGCGCTACGCGGCGACGACGGGACTGTCACTCAACCCGCAGGAGGGCAAGGCGGCGCTCATCGGGTATTCGGGTAAAATCCAGTACCAGGTCATGAAAAATGGCATGATCGATCTCGCGCTGGAATCGGGTCGGGTTGAGTTCATCACCGCCGATTACGTCAGGGAGAACGACGAGTTCAGGATCACAAAGTCAATCGACGGCGACAAGTACACATTCGCCCCGGCCCTGCGTGATCGCGGCGGCGTGCTCGGTTACTACGCCGCGCTGAAACTTGCAAGCGGCGCCACGCATGTCAAGTGGTTGACCGCCGAGGAAGTCAAGGCGCACAGGGAGAAATACTCGAAGGCGTCACAGATGCCCGAGATCGGCTACGGCGTCAAGACCGTCATGAAAGCGCTGCTCCGGTCGGTGTCGATCTCTGACGCGCTCGACCGCGTGATCGGGCAGGACGACGCGATCGAGGCGGAGTTCACCGTCCACGGCACGACTGCAGACGATACCGCGGCGGCGCTGGCGAAACCCGACAAGCCCGTCAAGCCCGACCCGGAGCAGGGGGAATTATTGTAGTGACTCACCCGCCTCGATGGGGCGGTTAAATTATACGATGAAAGGACCGCGGACGTACACAGGGAATTAGTTCAACCGGGCCCGGCGGTATATCCGGGCACGGCAGCGTGGCGGAATGGTACGCACACATAGCGATCACGCGTGTGGATGCAGGTTCGAGTCCTGTCGCTGTCGAATTCAGGGCGGTCGGGGATTGGCTGAAGGCAGCCTCCATGTGAACCGATAAAAGCTGTCCCTGATAACAGCACTTGACAGCCCGGAGAGACGGGCACTAAGGCAGCGTGGCGAAATGGTAGACGCGGCAACGTGTGAGGCTAACGCTAATTCAGTGCCCCGGCAATCCACAGCGGAACCGGTGCCGGTTCGATCCCGGCCGCTGCCAAATGTTATAGGCTCGCGGATGCGGCGTCAGCCGAGCGCATGTTCGACAGGCGCACGAAACGCACAGAGCCGGAAAGCGGCGGGGGTCTACTCCTGCCCCCGTATCCGCACATTTTAAGATAAACGAGGTAACACATGAACATCGGATCGGCGTGGAAGAAAACGAGCAGGGACGGGAAGTCGTATCTGTCGTGCGTGGTGCAGTCGCCATTTCTGCCGGATGGCGAGATCAGGTTCGCGATATTCCCGGTTGACGAGAAGCGGTCGGACAACTCGCCCGACTACGCGATCGTATGGAATAAGGCGAAACCAGAAGGCGGGAATAACAACGAGGAGATCCCGTTCTAATGACCCACCCACTCGACCCGAACGTCGGCGCGGTTCTGCGTGATATGGCGCGGGAATCGCTGGCACGGCTCGACCAGGAGCGGCGCGGCAAGGCAAGGCAGCTCTGCAATCGCGGTCAGGATAAATATTTATCACTGTGTCCGCCTGGTCATGTCACGCGCCGGGAGATCGCGTCAACGTATGGGCTGTCGATCGGGACAATACAGTATTACGTGCGGGTGGGGAAAATCCCCTGCACCCGGGTCAAGAATCACATCTATTTCGTACCGGCGAGGGTTGAGGCGGCACTACTCAAAATCGATCACAGGAGGGGGCGGAAATGAAAATCAAATGTACGGTATCACCTGCGGGGTTATGCGGGACTGAGTGTCCGCATGGATGGCGGTTCGGTTCGGAGTTCGTGACGCGCGTGGGCTCGTCCATGTGCTCCGATCACTGCCGATTCTTCGCCGGGTTCGCAAGTCCCGGTGAGGTCGAGTGTAATTTTGATGGAGGGAAATCATGATCACCGGCACATGGTTCGTCGCGCTCGTCGTGCTCATGCTCATTCTCTGCGGGGCGTGGGAATATTACACAGGGAGGAAGTCATGACAATACGGGGATTTCTGATCGGGCTGGCGACGCTCACATTGGCGGGATTCTGCATCGGCTGGATCATCGGTGTCGCGGTCGCCGTCGTCCGGTTTATCGTGGGGGTGATGGCATGACACCCGTGCGGTTTGATTATTGCTGCCTCCGGTGCTGGCACACATGGAGGAGCGAGAAAAAATACACGTACTGCCCGAAATGCAAGAGCAAGAATCTCGACGTCAAAAACGAGGTGATATTATGATGCCAGTGCGCGCCGTACCCTGCGAAGTATATTCGAGAGTGGTGGGATATTTCCGCCCGGTGAGCCAGTGGAATCCCGGCAAGCGTTCGGAGTTCAGCGACCGCAGACCGTACCGGGTGGCGGGGGTAGTGGATGCCCGATAAACACCTCACCACCCGCCTGCGCCTGCGTGAATATCTCCAGCGCAAGGGCGTTGTGTACAATGAGCGCAGGAAAACATGGCGCTGCCCGAGCCCGAATCACACCGACGATGGACCATCGGCGGTATTCTATGAGCACGGGAAAAATTCAAACTATCCTGTCCTCTATTGTCCGGTGTGCGAAGGCGCTGGACGCGATTACGTGTGGGGAATTTTCGACGTGGCGGGACTCCTCGACGGCGTGAGCGCGTTCAAGGACAAGGTGAAATCGGTCAACGCCACACTCGGGATTGTGGAGGAGGAGAAACCGAAATCGAAAACGCCGCTCCCGTTCCCCGAAGGCCGCGAGCGAGAATTCAACGAGAAAATAAAATCCATCGCAGCCGAAAAGGGATGGGGCAAGGTCGCGGGTTCGTGGAAGTATCATGATGCCGATGGTAAGGTCATCGCGCTTGATGTGCGGTTCGAGGCGGAGGGGCAGAAAAAAACCGTACTCACGTTCTGGTACAACGGCGCGCTCAAATGGGCGGGCGCCCCCGTGCTGGTGTATGGGCTGCATGAACACATAACGGCTGATAAATCGATACCGAGGTTAATCCATGAAGGCGCGAAATGTGCGGACGAGGCGAGAAAACATCTTAACGGATTTATACACGTGTCGTGGTCTGGAGGCAGCGGTAAAGCCGCGCTGGCGGATTGGTCGGTTTTATCGAATTATCAGGTGTGCTTTTACCCTGATGATGATACGCCGGGAGCAAATGCGGCGAATCAGGTCAAGCGGGTTCTTCCGCATCTGAACATCGTCAAACCCATCCCCGCCGCGCGCGAGCTGAAACCGAAAGGCGCGGATATTGTCGAGGCGTTGCAGGTCATGAGCCCCGACGAGCTGACCGCGTACATCCTGAACCCCGAGAACCACGTTTCCGACGTGGCTCCGTCCGAACCCCCGAGCGAGGCAACCCACGAGAGGCCGCCCACCTCTCCCTCGCCGGACGGGGCCACCTCCGAGATGCCGTTCAAGGTGCTGGGAATCGGCGATGATGGACGCGCGTATTTCATCACCGAGGCCGGGCGCATCATTGACTGCAACCTCGACGGGCTCACAAAATCCAAGCTCATGGTATTGACGGGCCGGTGGTATTGGCGCGATCGTTACGGGCACGACGGCAAGATCGTATGGGATGACGCAATCGACGACATGATCCGCATCTCACAGAACCGCGATCACAATGAGTCACGGGTACGGGGGCGGGGCGCATGGCGTGACGGCGATATGATCAGCTACCACGACGGCGTGAACACATACGGCGAGCATGCGCCGGGCGTGACCTACATCCGGTTATCACACAAGGACATCGGCATCAACGACGAGCCCGCGAGTGCCGACACCGTGAAGCGTGTCCGGGACACCGTGTTCCGGCTCAGTTTCGAGACGCCCGCTGATGCTGTCCGCTGCCTGGGTTGGGCCACACTCGCCCCGTTCGCGGGTGCGTTGAAGTTCAGACCGGCGATGTTACTCACCGGCCCCTCGGGTTCAGGGAAATCGACGGTGGCAAACCAGCTCATGCGCAAGCTCTCCAACTGCGAGTGGATGGATGGATCAGGCACGACGGTTGCGGGAGTGCGCGGGAAAATTCAGCGCGACAGTTGCGCCGTGATATTCGAGGAAACCGAGCGCGACACGGAAAAGAAGAAGATTAACCGCAATGAATTATTTTCTCTCATGCGCGTGAACGTGACCGATGACGCCCCCGACACCGTGAAGGGCACGAAAGACGGCGGGTTCCACTCGTTTAAAATGCAAAATATGTTCGGGTTTATCGCCATCGACCCGACGATCGACAGCGTGGCAGATGAGAACCGGGTATTCAGGATCAACATGGTGCCGCCGACGAATCAGGGAGAGTGGAAGCAGATTGAAACCATCCTCGGCGGGTTACTCAATGAGACGAATTGTCGGGCATTGCGCGCGCTGACATGGCGCAAACTGAAAACAATATTTGCGCTGTCAGACAGGATCGTCGACGCGATCAGGGAGAAAACCGGCCGCGATTACCGATCATCCTACAGCGACGCCATGCTCGCCGCCGCGTTCATGGTTGTGTGGTCGAGCACTGATAATCCCACCGATGCACAGATTGAATCCATGTTGAATAAATATTATGCCTTCCAGCCCGCGGAGGCGCACAGGGATGAGGCCGCGGAAGTGGTGGACCGGCTCCTCGATGAGGTGATCGAGGTCATGCATGAGAACACGCGCGAGAAACTCACGATCATGGAGTGCCTGACCCGCGCCGTGAATATGAGCTACGATCAGGACGGGCAGGCGATTGAGGTCAGCCCCCCACGAGCGGCGGCATACAAGCAACACGTGGCGCGGTATGGTCTGAAAATCGTCGATGGTGACGGGCTCGCGATCGTGAATAAGCATCACCAAATCCAGCGCATCACCGGGCTCGGTGACGGTTATCAGCGCGTGTTGAAACGACATCGCGCATGGGCTGAAGGGAGCAGGCAGGTGATGTTTCCCGACGGGAAGAACCGGCGCTGTACAGTCCTGCGCGGCATAGTCGGGGGCAAGCACGTCCCCACCGACGATGAACAGTTGGAGGCATTGATGGTATGATAGAGTTAAACCAGATAATCCACGCCGACTGCATGGACGTGATGTGCGATATACCAGACAAGCATTTTGAGCTTGCGATTGTTGACCCGCCGTATGGACTGGAACGGTATAATAAAAATGACGGTGGCAACAGTAATAAAATAAAATCTTTTGGCGATAAAGATAAAAATTGGAATAATATAAAACCCGATAATTTGTATTTTAAAGAATTATTCAGAATTTCAGAAACCCAAATTATATGGGGTGGAAATAATTTTGAATTACCGCTATCTGAATATTTTATAATATGGGATAAGGGGCAAATGATGCCATCTTTTGCACAGTGTGAAATGGCGTGGACTAATTGTAAAAAACCTGCAAAGATATTTAAACAGCGTACAGTTGAACAAGGCAGAATTAAGATTCACCCCACCCAAAAACCCGTCGCCCTCTACCGCTGGCTACTCCAAAACTATGCAAAACCCGGCGACAAAATTATTGATACACATTCCGGTTCTGGTTCTTGCGCCATCGCGTGTCACATCGAGAAGCATGATTTTCTTGCCATCGAAAAAGACCCGGACTACCACGCCGCATCGGTGAAACGCCTCGAAGAGGTCCGCGCGCAGGGGGTTCTATTTTGAAACATAAATTAAACCAGATCATCCACGCCGACTGCATGGACGTGATGCGCGATATTCCCGATAAATATTTCGAGCTGGCGATCGTTGACCCGCCGTATGGGATAGGGGATTTTACCCACAACAAAAAAGAAAGACGTTACAAGGGAACCATTGTTACGGCGACAAAATTTAACGTGTATTGGAATAACAAGATACCACCGAAAGAATACTTTATGGAATTGAAACGCATTAGCAAAGATCAAATAATATGGGGGGCGAATTATTATAATTGTTTCAAAAACGGTTCCGCTATTGTTTGGTATAAATCAATCAAACATCCGAACATGAGCCAATGCGAGATTGCGAGTTATTCAAAAGGTGTAAGGGTTAATTATGTAGATATAGAATGGTATTCTTTAAATAGAACCGAAACCACAATCCACCCCTGCCAGAAGCCCGTTGCCCTTTATCGCTGGCTCTTGCAGAACTACGCCAAGCCCGGCGATAAGATCATCGACACACACTCGGGGAGCGGTTCATGCGCGATCGCCTGTCATCTCGAACACCACGACTTTCTCGCGATCGAGAAGGACGCCGACTACCACGCCGCATCGGTCGCCCGGCTGGATGAGGTCAGGGCGCAGGGGAGGCTATTCTAATGCCTCTCCGCTCCTACCAGTCCGACATCTACGCCCGAGCGCGGCAGGCGATCGCGGGAAATCGCGCCGTGTGGAAATATAATTGATAATATATTTAGAAGGTATTAATATTGAATCATGATAATCTATAAAGCGACAAATAAGATAAACGGAAAAGTCTATATCGGGCAGACAACACGCCCGTTATCGGATAGAGTGAAAGAACATAAAAACGATGCGATCGGAAGGGGAGCAAAAATGCATCTGCATAAAGCCATTAGAAAATATGGCTTTGATAATTTTATATTTGAGCAAATAGATTGCGCCGATTCAATGTTTGAACTCAACGCACTTGAAACATATTGGATTAAATATTATGATAGCACGAATAAAGAAAAAGGATATAACAATAAATATGGAGGTTCTAACGGGAAACACCTGCCCGAAACCATAGAAAAGATAAGAGAGGCCGGGAGAGGGCGGATAGTAAGTGAATCGACCAGGGAAAAATTAAGAAAAAACATACCACCCAATCATACTGGCAAACGCAGATCAGATGAAACTTTAAAGAAAATGTCCGAAGCCCAAAAGGGGAGAAAACAGGCCCCTCACGTGTTGGAGGCTCTGCGGGCGTCCATTGTCGGGAGAAAACAATCACCAGAGACAATCGAAAAGCGGGCATCGAAATTAAGGGGAAGAAAAAAGCCCGAAGGAATGATGGAAAAATTAAGGTTGCATAATCTTGGCTCGAAACGGTCAGAAGAATCGAGACGGAAGATGTCCGAAGCGAAGAGAAAAAAAAGATGAAATCATCTCTCCGACCATATCAGCGGGAATTGTATGATCAAGCGAAATCGTTGCTTAGATTCAATCGCTCGGTTTGCATCCAATCGCCTACGGGTTCCGGCAAGACCCCGCTTATTTCAGCAATGGTTAATTCCGTCTATGGAAAGGATAAAACGGCATGGATTCTGGTAAATAGAAAGGAATTGATTTCTCAGACCTCGGAGCATCTGGCGAGATGGGGAGTCCCTCATAATATAATCAATCCCGACAACAACGAGAGCCTCGCCTATAAGGTGCATATTTGTTCATCTGATACCCTTGTCAGGAGAATGGATAAAATAAAGCGTTTTCCGGCATTGCTGATTGTCGATGAATGTCATCTCATGCTAAAGCGCCAGAAAACAATAATATCATATATGCCACCGGAAACAAAAATTGTTGGATTCACCGCCACACCGGAGAGGCTTTCCGGCGAGGGTCTTTCGACCGCATCTGGAGGGGTTTATGATGAGATGATATCCGGCCCATCTATTCCAGATTTAACGGCATCCGGGTATCTTGTACCATTGAAATATTTTGCGCCGCCCCTTGATGGATTGGAGAAAATAAAAATCATTCATGGCGAGTATGACGCCGAATCGCTTGAGGAGTTATTGCAGAGGAAAAAGGTTTACGGAGAGGTAGTCAATCACTACATCAAACACGGGAGCGGGCGAACGGCCCTCATTTTTTGCCGGTCCATCCGCTCAGCAGAACATACCGCCGAACGATTCAGAGATAAAGGATTCAGATTTTACAACATCGACAGCACGATGTCTGATTCCCGGAGAATTGAGTTAATAAATGGAATCAAAGATGGAAGGATTCAAGGGCTGACCGGGGTTGATATATTTTCTTACGGAATAAACCTGCCCGGGGTTTCATATGGTGCCATGTTGCGCCCAACGCTCTCCAAGGCATCATATTTCCAGATGGTCGGTCGCATCTTAAGAGTACATCCGGGAAAATCGGATGCGCTCTTATTCGATCATGTCAATAATTTATTGAATTTTCAAGACGCTGAACGTCCCGGTGTGCCTCCGCATTTTCTTCCAAATATAACTTGGAAATTTCACGGAAGCGAAAAGAACAAACGCGAGAAAATAACCAGCAATGTCATGCTCTGTCCGCATCTTGACTACATGTACTGCACGGGCAGATCATGCCGGACATGCCCGCACAATCCCGACAAGACCGTCGCCGATGCGCGCCGGCCGATGGTGGTTATCCCTGCCGAACTCGTAGAGACACCGAAAATCGTACCGCTTAACGAGCGCCCGGTTGCAGAGCGCCGCGAGGTTGAGGACAGGATCGGAGCCGCCGTCGCCCGTGGTGCGATTGCCGAGCTGCTACAGATCGCGGATGAGTTGGGGTATCGTGAGTTGTGGGTATATCACAGATTGGTTGAGGCCGGCAGGCACACGGTGAACGTGACGATCCTGCATGAGATCGCCCGCGTCCGTGGCTACAAACCAGGGTGGGCGTATTTTGCCGCGAAGAAAATCAAGGCCGGGAAATCGGCGGATAGGGAATATCGGGAGGTTATGGGATGAGCACACGACAGGCGAAACAGGCACGACGCGCGACGCGGAAGCTGAAAGCCGAAATTAAAATTGAGGCGTTGCGCGAGTTCATGGAGTACGCAGCGCGACAGGGATTCTGGAAGCGGTTACGGTTCGCGGTCAGGATAATCATGAGGGCGGTGTGACCCGCCATATCCCGCCCATCCTCGTGATCAGATCGCGGAACCGTTCCTGCGCGGCGGTGAGTTTCCCCGTGGCTTTCACCTCCTCCGCGGTAAACACGGCGACGGTCTGCCCCACCATGTCCGGCGTGATCTCGACCGATGTCCAGCCCACAAGGTCGGGGAATCCCTCGGGCATGCCGTGGAAGGGTCGGGGGTTCTTGATGATGAGCATGTCGCCCTTGCGCGCTGATACGCCCGCCCATCCCATCCCGGAATTGGCCCGGAACATGCGCTCGTTTTTGGCGAGTCCGGACAATCGCTCGTTGATGATGTCGCGTTCGCGTGATCCCATTGCTGACATGATCGGACATGGAAAAAAAATAGTAAATCGGAAAATTGTTGTTGACGATTGCGTATAGATTGTGTAATATGTATGTAACATTATAACACAGGGGGACGCAATCATGAAGATAAGAGAAGCTGAAAAGGAATACGGAATCAATCTGGTTGATCGCGAGCACTTGTCACATGATGATGTAGAGTACTGGCTCGATCAGGAATGTGAAATCGAACACAGCGGATCACAGGTGAATTTTTACGCGAACGACGGTTTAATCGGCACACTCCCCCGGTAGACCATTGGCTCACGGGGTTATAGTATAAGTAGTCCCGGCGGTCAGCACCGACGCCGGGGATTTTTTAAGGGAGGGGGTATGAAGACTCGAAGATCATGGAAAAATCAGGAAAGGCTCTGGCGCGAACTCGGCAATGAAAATATCGTGCGCTGTCGGGATTGCAATATGTATTACGCTGTGACGAAAAATAAAGGCGAGTGCATGATTACTGGAAGGATACTTCTCGGTAACAATGTCGCGAACGATCGGGGATGTTTCAAGAAACGGGAGGCGCGATCATGATCACGTTCTGCTGTAATCGCGGGGAATATGCAATCCGCGATCTGAAGGCGTTCACCCGCAACACCGGCGTCAGGGTAGTGGTCAGGCACTACGCGGAAATCATCGACGGGAAGGTGCGGCGATTATGTGCTACATGAAATGTCCATTCGAGAATAACCGGGGCGAGTGCAGGCGCGTGTGGCACAATCTCAGGTCTGAAGTCTGCCCGCACAATCTCGACGAGGGCGAGACCGCCCCGATATTCTGGCGCGGTCGATGGCGGGTGATGGATGCGGATGGGAGGGTGAGCAATGCCGAAAATTGAAAAAATCGGCCCGAACCGATACCGCTACCAATGCACCTGCGGCCGCGTGGTGATACTCGAATCAGACACGCCGCCGAAACGACTCTCCCGCTGTTGGGAATGCTGCGAAAAATTACCGGAGGAATATAAGAATGAAATGCCCGAAATGCGGAAACAGTAGCATGATGAAACATCTTAACTATGAAAGCTGGTGGTGCCCGACATGTGAGTATGTCTACGCGCCATGCTCCAATCCGCCCAAAAAACGAGCATATATCTCCATTACAGCGGGGAAAACTGACGTTTTATTGACTGTGTCCTTGTCAAAATCTGACCCCGGAGGTATATTTGATGAGTTAAAAACCGAGTGCGGGCGGCACTTGAAGCAGGGCGATGTGATAAATTCAATACAGTTTTTGGAGGTTCAGGGATGAGACTAACGGCGGCTGGTCTGATTATATGTACATGGTTTTTCATCGCCTGCGGAGGTGGCGGTGGCGGTGGGGAAGGCGAGGTAATTGTGACGAGCAATACGCCGGCCCCCGAGGTCGTAACGGTCGACCCCGATGACGACAACGATCCCTTGTGCGGCATCATCCTGATCGGCTTTCACGCGGAAGGTGAGGTCAGATTTTACGACAGCCAGAAAATCGTATCCTGGAAAACGGGGGATGCCGTGTATGCCGGGAATCGCTCGATCTGCCACGGGACCACGCTCTACAGGCTCGACCAACAGGGTCGGCGGATGTCAAGCAAGAACATTCTCAGCGTTCCCGACTTCGCGGCGGCAGATGGTGACAATATATGGCTTGCCTACAATATGACTGCGGTCGAGTCCGCCGATTTGGGCGCAACCCCACGGGCGCACACGCGCATATATTACAACGCGACCGAATACGGTGACTGGATGACGCGGGAGTTCCAGACCTCGGAATTTCTCCTTGCCGGTTCAAACCTCATGGCATACGGGGTGAGTGGAGGTTGGCGCAACATCAACGGCGCACTGTCATCCTTCAGGATCGCCATCCGTGACGGGTTCGTGGTGCATGATTTCGATCACGATACCCACACAGCAAAGATAGACGGCGTGGCGGTGTCATGGTCGACGAATTATTTTAACAGCGCGAATTTCTGGCTCAAGTCAGGATCGGTCTGGTACAGTCAGAACGGGTACACGTGGGACGGTGCCACCCTTACCGAGAACGGGTCGGCCCTGACGTGCTGGCGGCAGATAGCAACATACCCGATCACGCTCCCGGAAGGGGCTGTGGTTATCAGTGCCGGGGTGAGGGTTGAAAACGAGGAGCCGTGCCTGTACTGGATCGAGTGCAACAGCGGCTGGGTGTTCCGCTACGTCCCGAGCACGAACGCATTGACCGCGCACATCCGGATATACACGGGCGACGGCTACCGCTCGACGGGACTTGCAATGGCGGCGGTACTGAAACCGGTCATCGTCTCGGAAACATTATTTTTTAATTTCACCGATGGGCAGATGTACAAGGTTGATTTATTGCACAAACAAACAACCGTCCTCGGCCCGGCGGCAGACTGGATCGCGGGGTGGCAATAATCACCCATATTTCACCTCCACCGCCTGCGCCTGCTCCTGGTACCATGCCTGCGCCTGCTTGAGCGCGTCGGTGGCCCCGGTGATCTCAAGCTCGGCTTTTTTCTGAGCTGCCTGCGTGACCAGCGCGGCAAGGGCGGATTCTTTCTCGGTCGCTTTCGCCTGTTTCGAGAGCGCCTTCACACGCTCGGTCTCGATCTGTGCCGCGATCGCCTGCCGCTGCTTGTCGGTCAGATCGGCGTCGACGATTGCCCCGGATTTCGGCGCGACTCCGAGCCTGGTGACGTCCTGCCGCGTCCACGTTCCCGATGATTCGACCCAGTACACCCGCCCGCGATTGTCGGGGACTCGCTTCAGGTCTTTGTCGACAAGTTCCCCCGCCTGTGTCGCTGCGATCATTGCCTCGGTGATGGTCTCCGCTTCAGCGTCGGTGATAACGGTCTCGCCCGGTTTCGGCTGCATGTACACCACAAGATCGGACTCATAGAGCGATTTTCTGAGCGCGACCAGTTCATTGGCAAGGGGGAGCAGCTTGGCCTCAACCTCTTTGATCTCCTCCATGCGCGATTGATACTCGCGGGTATAGGCGTTCCTGTCGCTCGCCTTGGTCGCCGATCGCGCCGAGTTCCGAGCCTGCATCGCCGCGTTGGCAAGGGTTGATATCTCCTGCTTGTAGGCGTCGATGGCTTTGCACGTGTCGGTCTTGGCGAGTGCCTCCGCGACTATCGGAGCCGATGCAACCGGGTCAACATGCGCCTGCCCGATGCCGATGATGATGTCATATCCGTCGATTGATTGCGTGATTTTTGTTTTCATCGTTTGACCTCAGTACGTGATCCCGAAATTTGT
>Ga0302241_1001119_pt1 | contig 20822 bp, 14 predicted proteins | sample AAG_UR_Arg_MG_FD_193532 | JGI IMG/M metagenome (GOLD analysis project Ga0302241, IMG submission 193532) | Enriched activated sludge microbial communities from anaerobic digester in WTTP, New Holstein, Wisconsin, United States - AAG_UR_Arg | ecosystem: Engineered > Bioreactor > Anaerobic >... | reverse complement strand
AGGAATTGAAACACTTCCTTTCTGAGAGAGGGATTTCTCCCCCTCTCTAGTTTCCAGACTACCTATGAGGAATTGAAACTGCGAGGGGAACGGTTTAAATGTCCATTGTAACTTCAGTTTCCAGACTACCTATGAGGAATTGAAACTCAAGTGCGAATTCCTGAGACTCTCTATAAGGGAAAAGGTTTCCAGACTACCTATGAGGAATTGAAACAATTTCTACAGTAAGCAGGGCAGGAACAGCTGAAACGTTTCCAGACTACCTATGAGGAATTGAAACGGTATAGCGATGAAACCACTCAGGATGATGGCACAAGTTTCCAGACTACCTATGAGGAATTGAAACCTCACGATGATTTCTTTGATTTTAATCGTAGAAGTGGTTTCCAGACTACCTATGAGGAATTGAAACGAACAGGGAACAAGGTGGGAACAGCTAATTTCAATCTCGTTTCCAGACTACCTATGAGGAATTGAAACCTTTTTCTTGTGGTTTTTCGCTGTTTCCATTCCCGGGTTTCCAGACTACCTATGAGGAATTGAAACATGCCGTTTAAATGGCATTTGAAGATTTAACGAAAAGTTTCCAGACTACCTATGAGGAATTGAAACCGCTTGGATTTAATCTGGCATACTCTTTCACTGCACGGTTTCCAGACTACCTATGAGGAATTGAAACTAATATAAATTCTTAAACAACGCAATAGGAAAATAAAGTTTCCAGACTACCTATGAGGAATTGAAACTATAATAATTCTGGAAGGGTAACAGAGGTTACCCTTGTTTCCAGACTACCTATGAGGAATTGAAACAAAAATGGTGGGCAGATAGAAGTTACAGGAGGAATTTGTTTCCAGACTACCTATGAGGAATTGAAACAATTTTGCTTTGAATATCTTCCCTGCATATTCATCCCGTTTCCAGACTACCTATGAGGAATTGAAACAAAAAAGGAGAGACGGAAATGGTACAAGCGCAAAAGGGTTTCCAGACTACCTATGAGGAATTGAAACTTCATCATTCTGCGACTCCACCGGACTGGGATATAGAGTTTCCAGACTACCTATGAGGAATTGAAACTACCTTCTCCGTCTTCAGCTACTCTTATGTATATTAAAGTTTCCAGACTACCTATGAGGAATTGAAACTAATCAGGGGCAGAATTCTGCAGGTTTACAATATGCAGTTTCCAGACTACCTATGAGGAATTGAAACTCTTTACATTCAGGCAATTGTTGACGTTATCGTAGACATCAGGTTTCCAGACTACCTATGAGGAATTGAAACAAAAATTATGGCAGCACCAAAGTATCTTTACAATAATGTTTCCAGACTACCTATGAGGAATTGAAACAAAACATGGTAATAAGGTTTAATATCATAGGAACCAGTTTCCAGACTACCTATGAGGAATTGAAACTCGTGGACATCAGACAACACTGTATTAGTTACAGCTCGTTTCCAGACTACCTATGAGGAATTGAAACTCTTTACATTCAGGCAATTGTTGACGTTATCGTGGACGTTTCCAGACTACCTATGAGGAATTGAAACTTCGGATATAATTCATAAGGTTTCTAAAGAATTCAATGTTTCCAGACTACCTATGAGGAATTGAAACTACCTTCCCTATAAACAATAGCCGTATCAGACTGATTAGTTTCCAGACTACCTATGAGGAATTGAAACGGTCAAAAAGCTATGGCGAATAGCCTTCCAGTAGTTCGTTTCCAGACTACCTATGAGGAATTGAAACGAGTTGAAAATATGAAAGACGGGAGATTAGGAATAGTTTCCAGACTACCTATGAGGAATTGAAACAATCCTAGTTCCTTTAGAGTGTTTGCATCTCCATATCTAGGGTTTCCAGACTACCTATGAGGAATTGAAACTGCTCTCTCTGTCACCCTTAACAGAGAGAGGCAACAAGTTTCCAGACTACCTATGAGGAATTGAAACAGGATAAGGATAGAGTTAATCCCTGGTATTTTTTCAGGTTTCCAGACTACCTATGAGGAATTGAAACTAAAAACTAGATCACAATAAGAATTTTTATTAAAAGTAGTTTCCAGACTACCTATGAGGAATTGAAACTAAGAAGGAAAAGAGACTTTTTCTCATTTCTACTATGTTTCCAGACTACCTATGAGGAATTGAAACGATAGAGAACTACAGGTTCATCCAAAAGTTTCTTTTCGGTTTCCAGACTACCTATGAGGAATTGAAACGTGTATTTGCGTCTCCGTATCTAGGAATTCCATTCTGGTTTCCAGACTACCTATGAGGAATTGAAACTATAGATAGAAAGGTGGTGACAAAATGGCCGTAGCTGTTTCCAGACTACCTATGAGGAATTGAAACTTCTTTATTCTTGCGACGGCCAATTTTTATCATCTCCTTGTTTCCAGACTACCTATGAGGAATTGAAACATGTGTATTTTTGTTGCTTAGGTCTATACCATGTCCCAGGTTTCCAGACTACCTATGAGGAATTGAAACCCGTATCTAGGAATTCCATTTTCTTGATAGAATTCCTTGTTTCCAGACTACCTATGAGGAATTGAAACTTGAGAGAGAGGGACATACCGTATAGATCCTCAAACCCGTTTCCAGACTACCTATGAGGAATTGAAACGATCGGGTAAATCTGTTTAAAACCCATTTCTGTTAGCGGTTTCCAGACTACCTATGAGGAATTGAAACTAGGAAATTTGAATTTAATATACATAAGAGTAGCTGAGTTTCCAGACTACCTATGAGGAATTGAAACATTTCTCGGTAAGAGACATACTTCGGGACTTAAAAACGTTTCCAGACTACCTATGAGGAATTGAAACTAATAACTACGTATCTCTGACTTTCCCCTCCTACACCGTTTCCAGACTACCTATGAGGAATTGAAACTAATTCTTCAGGACTAAAATGCAGAAAAGCTTCGGCGTTTCCAGACTACCTATGAGGAATTGAAACGACAAAGTAAAAGAAAAACTTATAGAAGGTGTTAAAAGTTTCCAGACTACCTATGAGGAATTGAAACTGCAATATGCCAGGATGTACGGAGATAAACCCTTTATAGTTTCCAGACTACCTATGAGGAATTGAAACTTAGACATCCGAAAGTAAAGAAGCTTGCCAGGATTTTGTTTCCAGACTACCTATGAGGAATTGAAACAGACCAAACTTTTCACTTAACGCCCGTCTAAACGACAGTTTCCAGACTACCTATGAGGAATTGAAACAACCCTAAATCTGTCAGCGTGGTGGAATCCCCGTATCTGGTTTCCAGACTACCTATGAGGAATTGAAACCTATCTTGACCATTATCTTATTCTGGTGGAGGGGGAAGTTTCCAGACTACCTATGAGGAATTGAAACCTCTTTCTTCGCTTCAAAGGCAGAAGGTAACTAAAAGTTTCCAGACTACCTATGAGGAATTGAAACGGGATATACACATGGCGTATAAATTCTCATATCCTTGTTTCCAGACTACCTATGAGGAATTGAAACATATCAATATGATGCCAACAGGAGTTGGGGCTGATAGTTTCCAGACTACCTATGAGGAATTGAAACCTAAATGTAAAACAGTAAATAATATCTTTTTGTTTCTCGTTTCCAGACTACCTATGAGGAATTGAAACGAATATGCCCAAGACGGGAATATATCGAAATATGAAGTTTCCAGACTACCTATGAGGAATTGAAACCTGTGATTCTAATGATTTAGACAAAGTAAAAGAAAAAGTTTCCAGACTACCTATGAGGAATTGAAACGACGAATTGAAAAAACAAGGAGAAAATATAGAAAACTGTTTCCAGACTACCTATGAGGAATTGAAACCTTTTCGGGGTAACCTGTCTGATAGAATAGGTGTTAAGTTTCCAGACTACCTATGAGGAATTGAAACGATTTTCCACCTTCTTTCTTTTTTTCTTGATACTTTGTTTCCAGACTACCTATGAGGAATTGAAACTCAACTCCCTAAAAACATAAATATTTTTCCCCAGTCAGTTTCCAGACTACCTATGAGGAATTGAAACATACATCAATTTCCACGTCATAGGGATAATTGTCATCGTTTCCAGACTACCTATGAGGAATTGAAACTTTGATAGGGTTTCAATGTCCTTCGGGTTTTTTAGGGTTTCCAGACTACCTATGAGGAATTGAAACATTCTCCCGTCTCCTCCTGTAGCTACAATTGAATCTGGTTTCCAGACTACCTATGAGGAATTGAAACATCTGTAAATACATCTCTTTTCTCCTTTTCAATATCCGTTTCCAGACTACCTATGAGGAATTGAAACGGAACAAAGTCTCATAGTCTGATCGGGAAGGCTATAGTTTCCAGACTACCTATGAGGAATTGAAACCGGCAAGAACTCGGCTATTACCATAATCAAAGACGAAGTTTCCAGACTACCTATGAGGAATTGAAACGGATGTATACCAAAATTATATCTGCTCAAAGAACTTTGTTTCCAGACTACCTATGAGGAATTGAAACATCTGTAAATACATCTCTTTTCTCCTTTTCAATATCCGTTTCCAGACTACCTATGAGGAATTGAAACTTCCCATAAGGGAGCCAAAAGTCGAAAAGGAGATCCCTAGTTTCCAGACTACCTATGAGGAATTGAAACATATCAATATGATGCCAACAGGAGTTGGGGCTGATAGTTTCCAGACTACCTATGAGGAATTGAAACCTGCCCCTGCTGTTGTCGCCAAATATTGTCTTTCACCAAGTTTCCAGACTACCTATGAGGAATTGAAACAAATGTGGCCTTTTGTAGGGATATTCATAGCATTTATAGTTTCCAGACTACCTATGAGGAATTGAAACAATATCAGAGAAAGTATCAAGAAAAAAAGAAAGAAGTTTCCAGACTACCTATGAGGAATTGAAACCTAAATTTCAAATACAATAACATAAAATGAGTTAATGTTTCCAGACTACCTATGAGGAATTGAAACAAGGCAAAAGATAGCTAAACCCCCTCAAGTAAGGCCTGTTTCCAGACTACCTATGAGGAATTGAAACAGAGAGAGAGACATTGCATATAGGTCGTCCCTGTCTTGTTTCCAGACTACCTATGAGGAATTGAAACACATCATAGACATAATCAACCTCTTTGCTGCATATAAGTTTCCAGACTACCTATGAGGAATTGAAACATGAAGAGGGCTGGCTCCCTGAAAACCTTGTGGACGGTTTCCAGACTACCTATGAGGAATTGAAACATGAACTTGTCAAGAACTACCTCCAAAGAGAGAAAGTTTCCAGACTACCTATGAGGAATTGAAACTATAATAATTCTGGAAGGGTAACAGAGGTTACCCTTGTTTCCAGACTACCTATGAGGAATTGAAACATAAAAAAGGGAAGGAAAATTCCTTCCCTTTTGAAAAGTTTCCAGACTACCTATGAGGAATTGAAACAATAGCCCGGAAGATGTCGAAACATTACCGTTAAAAGTTTCCAGACTACCTATGAGGAATTGAAACATATAACCTTCTATACGAAAGCCGCTAACATTACCATAGTTTCCAGACTACCTATGAGGAATTGAAACGGGGAAAATTTGTGTAAACCCAAGTTCTAAAAGGGTGTTTCCAGACTACCTATGAGGAATTGAAACTAAAAATTTTCGTATAGGCGGTGCTCTTACTAATTCCTGGTTTCCAGACTACCTGAGGCCTTTCGAATAAATAATCCGAGAGTTAGACTGTGTAAGGATTTGTGCAAATTTAACAAAAAAGTAGAGTAAAAAATCAGGAATTTTATGTTCAGAAAATAAAAAAATAGAAAAAGATAGACCTTTAGAAAATTCTTCTGGAAAAAAAGACAACAGTATCCCTGCGGATTTCCCTTTCTCAAAAAAAAACACTCAGAAAATCTATTACCTGTTAAATTTTATTCTCAAAAAGCTCAACAATCTGTTCTTTAGAAAGGCCTTTAGTATCTTCCTTATAAATAGCTTTTCTGTGTTCAACAATAGCAATAAGATAAAGCCTTATAAGTCTTGCTGCTCTGGATTTAAGCCTTGCTCTATGAAAGGGATAGGCTTCTTTTTTAGCTGCATTGGATCTTTCTGTACCTGTTCTGAGCTTATAGAGTTCTTTAAACTTCTGTGAAGAACGTGGTATATCAGGAAAAAGCCTCGGATTATCTCTGGAAGAAATCGACACAACAGGGCCATGTTTAGTATCAGGAGAACAGAGAGCACCAAGAGGACATTCTTCTGTATGAGCTACATAGATGTAATTGCCTTTTCTATGAGTACCTCTTTTAACGGGGCAGCCAAAGGAATGCTTCATCTTCGTCTTATTATAACTGATATGCCTCATTTCAATACAGCCTTTACATAGAGGAATACCTCTGGAGCTTAATTTAATGTTATCCCTGTAAGCTTCTTTAGCTCCTCTGCTGTTAAGGGGAATAAGAGCAGGAATATCCTTCTGCCTGAAATAGAAGTAATTCCCCATAGCATCATGTCCTGCATCCATAATAGCAGCAGTAATATTGGCAGTAATGTCATGTTCTCTGAAGGTTTTTATACAGGAGTCATAAGCCTTAAGTGACAAAGTATAGTCAGTTTCAGAAGCGGGTCCTGCAATGATATTAACAGGAAGGTCGTGACCTTTAGAAGAGTAACATATCTGGTACATAGTATCTCCATAATAATACTCATCCCTGTATGGGTCATATCCAAAATCTGCATCAGGGTCTTTATATAATCTGTGACAGTCGCATTTCCTGATGTTCTTTTCTTTAAGACAGTTACAGATGCACTTCCCCTGTTTTCTGGCACCGCTTACTATGGAAGAACCGTCACCGCATAGTTCAAGTTCCATCGGGTCAATAAGTTCTTTCTTTATGGAAGGTTTTACACCGAGTTCCATAAGTAAGTCCTGAAGTCTTTTAGTAAGGTCATTCTGTCTGGGCTGTTCTGAATTTGCCAGCAGTTCTTCTGCAAGTTTCTGAGTAATAGAGTCCTGTTTCTGGTGGTCTATTTCTTTTTTCTGTTCCTTTTTCTTCTTTTTATCCTCTTTCTTGAAATTCCTTTTATGCCAGCCTTTATCCAGTTCAGAAGGTTTCTCTATGTGAGAGCATTTCTTCTTATAAGGGCCGTCCTGGAGTCTGTAAAGAAACTGATAAAAAGTGCTTACAGAAGGAGATTTACCTGGTTCCCACCCTGCAATAACAGATAGGAATTCATCCGAACGCAGTCTCTTTGCCCATCTGGTAATACTTGTTTCGTTTAACATTACCATAAGGATAAGAGAACGCAGAACACATACAGGATCACGTGGCTTTCTTCCTCTCGGCTCTGGAGAATAGAGGGAAGCGAGTAATTCTGCTACAGGAGAGAAGTCTATGTCGGAAATTATAATTTTTTCATCTAAATAGGAAAAAACTATTGCTTTTCTGGTGGATTTTATACTATTGTAAGCCTGTCTAAATTTTTGGATAAATTCCACCTCCTTTCTTTGTGATATTATATTTATCGCAGAAAAGGAGTGATTTTTTTAGAGGGTTTTTAAAAATTTTTCTTGCAATTTTATTTTCGAGAGCTTAAAATTGAGGTAGAATTCTGGATTAAGATAATGAATTTTTAGAAGAAAAAAAGAGTGTTTACGGGGAAGAAAATTTTCGAGAAGACTCTACCTATGAGGAATTGAAACTAAAAAAAAGGAGGTGAAAAGAAATGAAGAAACCAAGAAGTTTCCAGACTACCTATGAGGAATTGAAACCGATTTCTAAAGAAGGAGTTGTAAAAGCATTCCAGAGTTTTCAAGCTTCCCTCCTCAGGGGGGAGAAGGAGAAATCCCTGGTGGTTAACACCGAAATCAGGCGAGGTCTCCGGAGGTTGTATTGCGAACTGGTTCGCCAAGGGTTCGAGTTTCCAGACTACCCCCCATTTGACAGGAAATAGTACATTTTTAAAGACGCCCCTCATAGTACAAGGGTTTTTGATGAGTTGAGGTCAAAATCTCATAGTACACGTTTATTTAAAACTATATTGCCATATAATATAAAAATATGTTATACATAGTATATGTATATTCGAGAAGTAACAGGCAAGAGAAAATATGGTGCATCTGTAAAATATTTACAACTTGTGGAAAATAACTGGAACAAAGAAAAAAAACGTCCGGAGACGAATCTCATCTGTAATTTCGGAAGAATAGACCAATTAAATGCCGAAGAAATGAAGTCTATAGCATATAAAATTCTGTCATATCTTGAAGAAAAAGGAGAATATTCACCGGATCTGGTCATAGGAGAGTCAAAAGAATATGGCCTGTTATATCTTTTGGAACAGAGTTGGAAGAAACTAAGATTAGATAAGTTTTTCAGAAAAGAATTAAAGAAACATAAATATGAAGCACCCATAGAGAAAGGCATAATAGGCATGTTATTTAATCGATTACAGGAACCTGCATCAAAGTTAGGAAGCTATGAGTGGTTGCAGGAAGAGACACATTACCCTGTAAGTAATAAATGTTCTTTACATCATCTTTACAGAGCCCTTGATTTTTTAGAACTGCACCATGAAGAATTAGAAGAAGACCTTTATTTTACCCTGTGTAATCTATTTAATCGAGAAGTAGATTTACTTTTTTTTGATACAAGGAGTACATATTTTGAGGTTAGAGAAACAGAAGAGGAAGATATACGTCAATATGGCCATCCTCACGGCCATAGAAGAGATGGGCCACAGATATTAATAGGTCTGGCAGTAAATAGTGAAGGCATACCATTACTATCAGAAGTATTTCCTGGTAATACGGCAGATGTATCCACAGTGAAAAAGATTATAAGTCGGACAAAGCGACTTGGATTAAGAGAAATTATATTTGTAAGTGACCTTGGAACAGTAAGTGAAGAAAACCTTAAAGAATTAAAAGAAGTTGATATAGATTACATAGTTGGAGTAAAATTACGTTCAACAAAAGAAGTAAGAGAAGAGGTCTTACCATCTGCCGGTGAATTCAGTGTGGTGTCAGATAATCTTCAGGTTAAAGAAGTTACAGTTCAAGGACATCGTTATATAATCTGTTATAATCCGAAAGAAGCCAGAAAAGATAGACATACCAGGGATAGGTGGGTCTCTGAATTAGAATTGTTATTACCATCTGTAAATACAGGTAAAAAAGACCCTTCGGTGATTAAGTCTCATCCTGTTATGAAAAGGCTTTGTCATAAAAATGACCAGGGCCGATGGGTTATAAACGAAGAAAAACTAAAGCAAGAAGAGCTCTGTGATGATATTTATATACTGGGTACTTCAAAAATTTCTTTACCATCAGAAAAAGTTGCCATTGGTTATAAAACTCTTCAGCGTATAGAGAAAGCTTTTCATTACATAAAAAGTTTTATTGAATTAAGACCCTGTTATCACTGGAGGGACTTAAGAATTAAGGGACATGTATTATTATGTGTGATTGCTTATCTTATCCAGCGTTGGATAGAGCTTCAGACAGAACATTCCTGGCCTGATATAAAAGTTGCTTTTAAGAAAATTCATGCTGTAGATATGCAGGTAAAAAAACAAAAATTTATACACAGATCTCAATTGAATCCAATATCAACAGAAATTTTAAACAGGTTAAAAATTAAATATCCGAGTAAAATTATTAATACAGCATAGTTTTAGATTTGTTATTAAAAACATAGTACACACCACTATGGTCGTCGAGACCAGAAAAACTTGATAATCCACAAAAGGTGAGAGCAATTTGTAATATTTAGGACAAGATTTTTTAGAATTACTCTAATAAATATAACTATGAGTCGTTTTTTAACAACACTTCAGGTAACATTACCAGGACTTTTGACTGCTATGAAATTATGTGAAAACAAAATAATATTTTAAAACTCTGTAAGCCTGATAAGACAGGACTTTCTTTCTTTTCACTTTTCACTTTTCACCTTTCACGTCATTAACAGGCAGGAAAATCAAAAAAAAAGTGGAAATTTTTGAGACTAATTACTAAAAAAATTTGAAAGCGGTGATATATTTGCAAAAAGCAACTATAAGAGATATATCTAAATATGACGGAGAAGAAGTAGAAATAAGAGGATGGGTTTATAACAAACGTTCCAGCGGGAAAATACATTTTCTCCTCATAAGAGACGGTACAGGCATAATTCAGGGAGTGGCAGGGAAAAATGATGTCTCACCGGAAGTATTTGAATCCTTCAATCCTCTCACACAGGAATCCTCCATAATAGTTACGGGAAAAGTCCGGGCCGATAAAAGAGCTCCCGGAGGATATGAACTTACTCTCACAGGTCTTAAGGTAATACAGATAGTAAAAGATTATCCCATATCCCCCAAAGAACACGGTGTGGAATTCCTTATGGAACACAGGCACCTGTGGCTCCGTTCTAAAAAACAGCATGCCACTATGCTTATCCGTCATGAAATAATAAAATCCATAAGAAACTTCCTGGATAATAATGGTTTTATATTAATGGACACACCCATACTCACACCTTCTGCCTGCGAAGGAACAACAACTCTTTTTGAGACACCCTATTTTGATACAAAGGCCTATCTCACCCAGAGCGGTCAGTTATATAATGAAGCAAACTGTATAGCTTTAGGGAAAGTTTACTGTTTCGGGCCAACCTTTCGGGCCGAAAAATCAAAAACCAGAAGACACTTAATGGAATTCTGGATGGTAGAACCTGAAATGGCCTATGTGGAACTCGAAGAAAATATGGATATACAGGAACAATTTGTGTCCTATATAGTAAAAAAAGTTCTTGAAAACAGAAGCGAAGAACTTAAGACTCTAGAAAGAGACACTGCTCCTCTGGAAAAGATAAAAGCACCTTTTCCCAGGATAACCTATGATGAAGCAGTAAACATTTTAAAAGAAAAAGGATTACCTTTTGAATGGGGAGGAGATTTCGGGGCACCTGACGAAACTGCCATATCGGAAAACTTTGATAAACCTGTCTTTATAACTCATTATCCCACACAGTGTAAGGCTTTTTATATGAAGCCAGAGGAAGACAGACCGGAAGTATGTCTCGGGGCAGATCTTATTGCACCTGAAGGGTATGGAGAAATAATAGGCGGTGGAGAAAGGATTTCTGACCCGGAACTTCTTATAAAACGTATAGAAGAACATAAACTCCCGAAAGAAGATTATCAGTGGTATATAGATTTAAGACTTTACGGAACAGTTCCTCATTCAGGCTTCGGTCTTGGAATAGAAAGAACTATTGCATGGATCTGTGGCCTCAAACATATAAGAGAAACAATACCCTATCCGAGAATGTTAGAAAGGATCTATCCGTAAAATCGTGAGACGTGAGTCGTGAGACGTGAGACGCAATCTCTACTATCACGATTCACGTTTCACCTTTCACATTTCACAAACCATGCATATAGGTGAATTTCAAAAACTCATAGAAGACATATATCTTGAAAAAGACAGCAGTCGTGGTATTGAGAAAAGCTTTCTCTGGCTTGTGGAAGAAATAGGTGAACTTGCAGAAGCCATAAGAGAGGGAGATAAGGAACAGCAAAAGGTTGAATTCGGAGACTGCCTGGCATGGCTTGTAACCATAGCAAGTATGGCGGGAATAAATATGGAAGAAGCCTCTTCCATATATCATAGAGGATGCCCCAAATGTAAAGACATACCATGCAGATGTAAGGAAAAAAAGAAATAAGTTATTGAGATTGGCACTTTATTTTATTTACCTGACATGTTATAATTGAGAAAGAAATCTTGGTAGAAAGAAGTGATTTTATGGCTCAAATGAGAAGAATGAGCAAAGAAGCTATGAATCTCTGGGCGGCCAGAATGGGAAAAAGGGACGAAAAGCTTACTGAAAAAGAAATTCAGTCTGCAGCAGAAACATTCGTTAAGGCCATAAAAGACAGTGAAAAGAAAAAGAAGGTAAAATTTGACTCTGTGGCACTTACGAAAAGTAAGATTCACATCCTGGCTGAACAGGATCTAACTCCTCAGCTTAAAGCAAAGGTTGAAAATTTTAACCGTTTTGAACGTGGAATAAAAAAGACTGAAGCAGCAAAAGCCAGAATCAAAGCACAGGTTAATAAACAGTTCTAAGGAGTTTTTAAATGATTGAAGCCTTTGCACCTGTAAGGATTGATCTTGCAGGAGGAACTCTTGACATTTATCCCCTCTATATATTTGAACATGGTGGAATTACAATAAACCTCGCCATAAATCTCCTGAGTTATGTAAAAGTGATACCTTCAGGAAAAACCTTAAAATTTTATTCTGAAGATATGGATATAAAAGTAGAAACAGATAATCCAGACAGTTTACTCGAAGGAGATTTTGATCTTCTCGCAAGAACAGTAAAATTCTATAAACCCTCCAGGGGACTCGAAATTATCACAAGAAATCCCATCCCAAAGGGATCTGGACTCGGTGCATCTTCTTCTCTTCTTATGGCTTTAAGTGGAGCTTTAAATAAACTTACAGAGAAAGGATATGACAGAAAAGAGATAATTCATATTGGAGCAAATATAGAAGCTCAGTCCATTAAAATACCGACAGGGAAACAGGATTATTATGCTGCCATATATGGCGGGTTAAATGCTATCTGGTTTAATATGGATGGAGTGGAAATAGAACCTCTTCTTAAAGATGAAAAAGATCTTAAAGAATTTGAGAAGAGACTGATTCTTACCTATACTGGAGAGTCAAGATTTTCAGGTACTAATAACTGGGAAATGATGAAAAGATATATAGATGGTCATGCTGTTCAGAATATGAGAAATATAAAGAAAACAGCTGAAAAAATGAGGATTTCAATAATTAATAAAGATTTTAACGGAATAGCATCTCTTTTAGCTGAGGAATGGGAAAATAGAAAAAGTCTGGCCTGCGGGGTAACTACAGATAGGATAGATTTTCTTATGAACTTGGCCAGATCTGCCGGCGCTCTGGCAAGTAAGATATGTGGTGCCGGTGGCGGTGGATGTATGGTAACAATTACAGAACCGGAAAATAAAAAAACTATAATTTCTGCCCTGGAAAATAGAGGAGCAAAAGTAATGGATTTCTCAATAAATAAAGAAGGGTTAAGGGTTATTGAAAGTAATGACAAATAAAAGTGTAATCATACAAAAGGACCTTCATGCAAGGCCCGCTACATTACTCATTCAGAAAGCTATAGAATATAAAAATACAAAAATCTGGATTAAAAGAGACGAAAAAAAAATCCGTCTTAATAGTCTCATAGCTTTATTAGCTCTGGGGCTTAAAAAAGATACTGTTGTCATTATAGAAGCAGAAGGAGATGTTGAAAAAGAAGTGGTGGAATTGCTATCAGACTTTATAGAAAAAGGAATGCCAGAAGATGGATAGAGTGGAAATCGTTTCACCAGGTATTGCAACAGGAAGGCTATTTATAAGTAAAAAAACTGTATCTTTTTCCAAAAATGATTTTATCGGTATAGATGAGGAAAAAAACAGGTTTAAAAAAGCAATCAATAAGTGTAAAGCTGAAATAGAACAATTAAAAAATAAAACGATAAAGAAACTTTCCCGGAAAGAAGCAGATATTTTTCAATCCCATCTGTTTTTTCTCCAGGATCCTATGCTCATAGATGACACACTGGATTTAATTGAACAGAGAAAAATTAAAGCAGAAGAAGCTCTCCAGAATAAACTGAATGAACTTGAGATTTTATTTTCTGAAATACCGGATCCTCTTTTTAAGAATCGCTGGACTGATCTTAAGGATGTAGGAGAAAGACTTCTCCGTCTGCTCTTTAAAGATGAAAAAAGTATCTCCCATAATGAAAAAATAATATTATTATCTTCTGAAGTAACTCCTTCTGAAATACTGGAACTCTCAGATAACCTCTCAGGCATAATAACAGAACATGGTTCTGAAAATTCCCACAGTGCAATCCTTGCGAGAGCTCTTAAGATCCCTATGATGATAAAAAATAAGGCCCTCAGTATTTTTAAAAATGACGAAGAGATCATTCTGGACTGCAAAGAAGGTCTTATAATAGAGAGACCCGATGAAGAAAAACGAAAATATTATCAAAATAAAATTATTGAAAGTATCTCAAAAATTCTTATAAAGCCAGAACCTGAAGAAACATGGACTGCTGATGGAGTAAGAATTACACTTCTTGCCAATATAATGAACAGAGGTGAAATAGAAGATGTAATAAAATCAAAAGCAGAAGGTGTGGGAATCTACAGAACTGAATTTGCCTATCTCAATCATCTGCCGCAGGAAGAAGAATTATATAAAGATTATAAAGAAATCCTGGAGAAACTGTCACCTCTGCCTGTAATATTCAGAACACTTGACTTAGGGGCCGATAAATGGCCAAAATATCTTCTACCGCTTCAGGAAAGTAATCCTTCTCTTGGATTAAGAGGTATAAGGTTTTCTTTACAGAATGAAGAGATATTTACTTCACAGATAAGGGCAATACTGAGAGCATCTGTATATGGGAAAGGGAAAATAATATTTCCTATGGTTACATGTCTTGAGGATATAATAAAGGGAAAAAATATAATAAAAGGAATCTGTGAAGAATTAAATGTTGAACTTCCCCCTTTAGGGATAATGCTTGAAGTGCCTTCTTCGGTTCTATGTGCTGAAGGTCTTGCTAAAGAAGTAGATTTTATGAGTATCGGTACAAATGATCTAATTCAGTACACCATGGCAGCAGACAGGGAAAGAGAGGACACAAAAAAGTGGTATCAGTCCATTCATCCTGCAATGTTAAAACTTTACACTATAGCTTCAGAAGCCGGAGAAAAACATAACATATCTGTAAGCGTCTGTGGTGAAATCGGTGGAGATCCTTCCATAGTTCCAATTTTAATCGGATGTAACATAAAGCAATTCAGTATGGTTCCATCCAGAATACCTTTTATAAAAGAAAAAATAAGTAAATTGAATTATAAGAGACTAAAAGAACTTGTCCCTAAAGCTATAAATTGCCATAATACTGAAGAGGTTCAGGAAATTTTTAGACACAAAACGTAAAAAGTATAATATTATTACTCTTTTCACTTTTTACATATCTTCTGCTATTCTCGTCAGTCTCGATGTTCTGTAGTCATTTCTTAAAGTTGAAGTAGTCCCATAACATATTATTTTCTGATAGTAATCAAAAATAGCATCTTTATTTTTTTCTCTTCTCTGTAAGTCAGACATATTCTCTAAGGCTTCATTTATGATAGTCATACTTCTGGTAAAACTGTCTTGTTTTTCAGGGGAAGCTTTTTTTAGATACATTTCGAGTTGATCACCATAGATTTCGAGTTGTTCCATAGCCAGGTCAATAGTCTTCTTTCGGGCAAATTCGGCAGATTTCTGTGTATAAAAATCATCAGAAACATCACTTGCAAAATTCTCTATAATCTCTTCCTCTTTATCTGTAACAAAGATTTTTTGATTATAAATTCTGATCTTCTTTTTCCCTTCCAGATCTGTATATTCCACTTGTACCTGAAAAGGTAACTCCTGATTAACAGAAAGGTCTTCAAGAAGGTTCAGAGTACAACAGAACCTTCTATCGGGATTCATAGCCCCGGGCTCTAATTCAAAAAACTTATCCTTTTTATGAAATAAAACCTCTCCACTGAGCTCATTTAACATAAGACTGGAGTGTATAAATACTCTAACTTTTACATTTTTCGCTATAATATCTGATTGAGAGAGAGCGTAAAAGGAGCTGGCAATCTCATTAGCAGTAACAAAATAAATATCTCCTCCTGTCATATGGGCCATCTCCCCTATAGTGTCCAGTCCAATCGTAGCAGTCATATACGTCCTGACACCGATAATCTCAATTATTATACCTTTTCTGGAGCAGTAATCTCCCAGACGATTATAAAAATCGGTTTTCACCATCGTCTTATCATATCTCTCTATCAATCCCACACCTAAATTTGCAGTACCATCGGTAAGTAAAAGGATTCTTCCGTTTTCCTTTAAAAGAGCGACAGCACCAAGTACTGCCGGTCCCAGAGCAGTAGTATGTTCTACTTTAAGTGTAGAAATCAGCGATATCCATTTCTTATAACTACTCTGAATCTTTTCAAATTGAAAATTCACCTGATTAAACACAGACCATATAATATCTTCCTGATCGAGATAGTCACCACTTATCTTAACAATCTCTTTGCCTTCTGAATTATAAAGAATGATGAAGTCTGAAAAAGTTATAAGGGCAAAACCTGTATCTGGAGAATTTACTGAGAGATTCTTCAATGTCTCTATAAGGCTACTTTTTACAGCATTAAGAGAACTGGCTATCATAGAAGCAGAAATATCTATACAGGCCACTATATTATTATGGAATTCTTTCTTTTTTTCTTTTTCCTGGGGATATTCTATTTCTATGATGTCTTCCTGTAAAGACTTAAACGTTTCAAAGGTATCTCTGTCTATGTTATTCAAAGATTTACAGAATTCACAAATAAAATGAAGCCCTCTGACAGGGTCATCCTTAACAGACTTCATATCCGTAATTGCAGCACCGCAGGAAGGACATATTACAGGCTTAGCTGTAATCATTGAAATCTGTTTTTCCTGTTCATCAAAGGATATACGGGCTATAAGAGGATCGATAAGATTACTTTCACTCTTTGTAGAAAGAATATATTTATTTGATAATTTCATTTTTTTCACCTTCTCTGAAAAATACTCAAAAAATTCTGAGTTTACCGGTAACTATTCAAATAACTATTACACCAAAAAGTATATACATAAATTATTGCTCCTGTTACTTAATTATAATAAAATATCCCATATAGAGCAAGAACAATTTATAGTTAGTTTTAGAAAATATCTTCCTCTGAAGTAGTATGGTAATAGAGGAATCCTTTAACCCACATCGAATTAAACAAAAAAAACTAACTGAAAGGAGAGAGAGCTGTTTGATTATAGACGCACATGCTCATATACAGGAACTTATCGGTTCAAGCTGGAATTCTCCTCCTGAAAGACTCATATCACTTATGGATAGAGCCGGTATTGACAAAGCTATTGTAATGACCTATTCAGATATGCCAGGGAGTGACTCAGAGCTTTTACGCTATGTAGCAGAAGCCACACAAGAATATCCTGCAAGACTGATAGGGTTTGCGAGATTAAATCCGGGTTATGGCCCCCTGTCAGAAGAATTACTTGTTCTTGCTATTACTAAAATGGGTATGAAAGGACTTAAACTGCATCCTGTCGGCTATGGTATTCATCCAGGAAATGAGGTAACTATAAAATTAATAAAAAAAGCTGCAGAATTCAATGCTCCAACACTTTTTCACTGTGGTGATGAAGAATATACCCTTCCATTGCAGATTGCTGAAGCTGCAAAAAAATGCAGTGAAGCTACGATTATTCTTGGTCATATGGGAGGCTATTTTCATGTTCAGGATGCCATAAGGGTAGCTGAAAAATATCCCAATATAATACTTGAAACATCTGCTATGCCCTATCCATATCTTATCAGAGAAACTGTTGACAGGATTGGACCTGAAAGGGTACTATTTGCAAGTGACGGACCTGGATGTGACCCTCTCCTGGAAAGAAAAAAAGTTGAACTGGCAAATCTTTCAAAAAAAGAAATAGAGCTTATCTTTTCAGAAAATATAATTAAGATTCTGGAAAAAGTAAAAAAATACTGAGAGGGGGTAAAGAGAGTGGTAATAGATTCCCATGTCCATGTAGGAGAATCTCTTTTTGGATATAAACTGACAGTAGAAGAACTTCTATCCTGTATGAAGGAATGTAAAATTGATAAAGCTATAATATCTCCAGTAAAGCCGCGTAATTATCATTTTGAGCCGGAAAATGACTTTATTGCTAATTGTGTAAAAGAATTTCCTGATAAATTTATAGGATTTGGAAGAATAGATCCATGGCAGAAGGAAAAAGCTCTGGAAGAAATAGATAGATGTATTAAAACACTGAAATTTAAAGGTCTCTTTCTTCATCCATGGGAAGAATCATTTCTTGTAAATGGGAAACTCCTTTATCCTGTTATGGAGAAAGCCATGGAATACAATATACCTGTAATGATCTCAGGAGGGCATGTAAGAGTATCAGAACCACTTCAGATAGGAGACATAGCTGGAGAATTTCCAAAAGTAAATATTATAGCCACAAGTGGAGGCCAGATAAATATATGCGGTATGGCCCTTTATGATGCAGAAAATATGCTGACAGAAAATAAAAATGTATATCTCGAAACATCCGGTATATACAGACAGGATTTTATAGAAAATATGATCCGTAAATTAGGCTCTTTTAGAGTATTATATGGAAGTAATGCTCCGGTTATGGATATACGATATGAAATAATGAGAGCCACAACTGCACGGATATCAGATGAGGAAAGGGAAGATATTCTGGGAAGAAGTATTAGTAAGTTAGTGAAGGATGAAGAGTGAAAAGAAGTGAGCAGTGAAAAGTGAAGAGATTTACGTAAACTATAGTTTACTTCTCACCTCTCACCGATCACCCACAAAGAGAGGAGAAATAAAAAACAATGAACTACAAAATTGCAGATCCAGAACTTGCAGAACAGGGAAGATTAAAAATCAGATGGGCAGAATCCAGAATGCCTGTAATGATGGCACTGAAAGAAAAGTATTCTGAAACAAAACCACTGAAAGGCATGAGAATAGCAGGTTGTCTTCATGTAACAAAAGAAACGGCAGTACTTGTTAAAACACTTGTAGCAGCAGGAGCTGAAGTATCCTGGAGCGGATGTAATCCCCTTTCCACACAGGATGATGTAGCAGCTGCTCTGGCAGAAGAAGGTATATCTGTATATGCCTGGCATGGCCTTACAAAAGAAGACTTTTACTGGTGTATAGAAAAAACCATAGAATTTGAACCAACACTGACACTTGATGACGGGGCAGATCTCATATTTACACTCCACAATAAACATCCCCATCTTGCTGATAGAGTTATTGGTGGTACAGAAGAAACTACCACAGGGGTACACAGACTGAGAGCTATGGGAGAAGCAGGAAAACTGAGATACCCTGTAATAGCAGTAAATGATGCTGAAACAAAATGGGACTTTGATAATGTCTATGGCACAGGACAGTCATCTATAGATGGTATTCTGAGATCCACAAATATTCTTATTGCAGGTAAAACCTTTGTTGTTGCAGGATATGGCCACTGTGGGAAAGGGTGTGCTATGAGAGCAAAGGGACTTGGAGCAAATGTAATTGCCACAGAAATCAAACCAACAGCAGCATTGAAAGCAATACTGGATGGTTTCAGAGTTCTTCCTATGGATGAAGCAGCCAAAATTGGAGATATTTTTATAACTGCAACAGGTATGAAAGATGTAATAGTTAAAAGGCATTTCGAGTCAATGAAAAATGCGGCTATAGTCTGTAACACCGGCCACTATGATTGTGAGATAAATATAAAGGATCTTGAAAGCCTTGCTGTATCTAAAACGGAAATAAGAGCCAATAATGAAGAGTATACTATGAAAGATGGCAGAAAAATCTATCTTCTGGCTCAGGGAAGACTGGTAAATCTTGCAGGTGCAGAAGGCCATCCTTCTGAGGTAATGGATATGAGTTTTGCAAACCAGTTTATGTCAATGATGTATCTTGCAAAAAAAGGAAGAAACCTTGATAAAAAGGTTCATGATATAACAGAAGCTCAGGATCAGGAAATAGCCGGTCTCAAACTTGGAACTATGGGAATAAAGATAGATGAACTTACAGAAGATCAAATTGCCTATATAAGTGATTACAGTGCGGGAACGTAAGAAAAGAGGTCGTGAAAATCAAAAACTGATGGAAACACTGGTTACTATATCAGATAGTATTCAGGAATAAAACTTCCTATGTATAATAAAAATATTCTTATAGCAGATGATAATATAGACCTTTTAGAGGTATATGAAACCTTATTCAGTGAATTTAATAGTATTTCTAAAAACATTGAAGAAGGTTTTATTGTAAAAACCTTTGAGACCGGCATATATCTTTTGGAGTACTTCAAAGAAGAAGTACACAAGGGAAATAAAATACCTCTTGTTATACTGGATATGTTAATGCCCGGCTTAGACGGGCTGGAAACAGGTAAATTACTCAGAAAAATCGATTCTGACGTAATTATCGTTATTATTACGGCATATCCTGATAAAATATCCCTGGAGTCTATAAAAGCACAACTGAAAGAGGAAATATATTACGTACCAAAACCATTCAGGCCAAAAGAGATTTATTGCCTTGTAGATTCCCTCTTAAAAAGCTGGAATAAAAAATTTCAGATTAAGGAAAGTGAGGAAAGATATAAAGTCTTATTTGAAAATACAGGTACTGCCACATGTATATTAGAGGAAAACCACATAATATCACTTGCCAATACAAAATTCCAAAAACTCACAGGTTATACAAAAGAAGAGATAGAAGGCAAAAAAACCTGGACAGAATTTGTCGTAAAGGAAGACCTTGAGAAGATGGTATATCAGCATAAACTGAGAAGGGTCAGTCCTCATGAAGCTCTAAAAAATTATGAGTTTCGCCTCATAGATAAAGAGGGCAATATAAAGAATATATTCCTTACTGTCGATTTAATTCCAGGGACAAAAAAGAGCGTAAGTTCTCTTATGGATATTACCGAGTGGAAGCAGACAGAGGATGCCCTGAGAAAGTCTGAGGAAAAGTACAGAACTATTGTTGAGAATATCTTTGATATAGTCTATACCTATGACATTAACGGAAAAATTATGTTTATAAGCCCACGTGTTTCTTATTACGGGTACAGGCCTGAGGAAGTCATAGGCCATAGCTTTATTGA
>Ga0302241_1001104_pt1 | contig 21019 bp, 15 predicted proteins | sample AAG_UR_Arg_MG_FD_193532 | JGI IMG/M metagenome (GOLD analysis project Ga0302241, IMG submission 193532) | Enriched activated sludge microbial communities from anaerobic digester in WTTP, New Holstein, Wisconsin, United States - AAG_UR_Arg | ecosystem: Engineered > Bioreactor > Anaerobic >... | reverse complement strand
CATCACGCATCACGCATCACCCGTCACCTCTCACCTCTCACCAATAAAGGAGAGTGTATTTTATGAAAGTCCTATCATTGATGGGAAGTCCCAGAAAGGAAGGAAACAGTGCCTTTGCCTCATCAAGGGTAATTGAATTCTTTAAAAAAGAGGGGTATGAAACAGAGGAATTCTATATAAGTAATATGAAAATTGCCGGATGTATTGCCTGTGAGAAATGCAGAAAAGAAGGCAGATGTGTCATAAAAGATGATTTTCCCGGACTTCTGGATAAAATCCAGGAAAGTGATATATTTGTTATAACAGCACCTATATATTTCGGTCGTGTTCCGGGAACTGTAAAGAATTTCATAGACAGATGTTATTCCCTTTTTGATGACTCTTATAAAAGCAAAATCAAACCGGGAAAAAGATGTTTATTTATAACAGTATCTCATGCACCGGCTGAAGCTTTTTCAGAGGAAGTTAATTATCTTGAGAAATGGTTTGTAGATTTTATGAAATTCAAATCTGCTGAGAAAATTGCCATAGGGAAATGTGCCGCACCGGGAGATCTGGAGGTTCGTAAAGAGGATCTGAATAAAATAGATAAAGCATGCAAAAAATTGGCAGGTATCGAGTAATGCGTGAGACGTGATGCTTTAACCGGGGCGAACCTGGAGGTTCGCCCCTATACCATAAAGCCCATTATTTTTCACTTTTCACTCCTCATGTAGTAAGCTTATTATACAGATCCCTCAATCTCAGTGAAGAAAGGATATTCAGATTTTGAGATAACCAGGGATATTTAATCAAAAATTCTCTAAAAGCACTTTTCTGTATGGAAATTAATACTGTCCCTTCAGAATAAATTCTGGCGCTAAAAGCATAACTTCCTCCATCTATACAGGAAATATCACCCAGAATATCTCCTGCAGAAAAAGTAAGAACTTCTTTTTCCAGATTACTTATGGGGACAGATTTAAAAGTTAAAACCTTACCTGATTTTATTATGTAAACTTTATCTCCTTCCTGTCTTTCTTTAAACAGCATGGAACCTCTCATAGGTTTTTCTATGGACATTTTATTTGCAATATCATCTAACTGACTGAAGGTAAGATTTTTAAAAAGAGAACTTACATAGGCCAGATCATATCCCTTTATAACTTCTCTTTCGGATTTATAATGACTGTGCCAGGAAGGAGCATGACCTGCCATAATATAGGGTTGCTTCTCCATTAAAACTGCAGGAGGTGTAACTACATCTTTCAGAGGAATCTTCTTATCTGGTTCAGATAGTTTTGTATCTGGCAGAGTAAGTTTTTTAGTAGTAAAACCTGAGGAAAGATCGCTTTTCAGAACTTCCCTCTCAGATTCTTTAAAGGATTGTTTTCTGGTTGAATAACTGGAGCTATCAGCAATATCTTCTTCCTTAATATTTATAATATCCAGTTTTTTTGTACTATAACCGGAAGAAAGGTCGGTTTTTATCTCTGAATCGGATTTCTCTGTTACTTCTTCTGCAAAAGCCTTACTTTCCTCATTATCTTCAATTAACTGATGGGCCAGAGAGAGAAATCTTAAAGCTGCAGCAATATGTTTTTCTCTGTTATTTTCCAGATAAAACCTGAACTCCTTTATAGCATTTTTATAATTTTCTACTGTTTGAGTAAATACATTTTTATTTAAAAGCTCTTCCTTCCAGTCACTCATTCTATCCCCTACAGAACGCTTCTGAAATCTCCCGATTTCCTGTTCTATTATATTTATTACCCTGTCAAGATATAAAGAGAAATCTTCCTTTGACATAAGGCCGAGGATAAAACGTTGAGAAGTGTCTTTAATTTTTCTATGATTCAATTCCTCATCAAGGGAAAAAGGATGTTTTTCTTCCTGGAAGCGTTCTATTTTTTTTCCCAGAACTCTATCTTCAACTTTATTTAGTTTAATCTGTCCCTTTGTAGCTATAGAGAATGACGGGATACCAACACCCTGAGTCTTCCCTCCCGGTATTCTTCCCAGTTCTCTTGCAAATAACCTTATATCTTCCAGTTGCTGTTTATGCTTTTTAACATCCTCTGAAAAATACAATTTACAGGTCCTCCTTTAAGAAACAATCTACTTACTAATCATCCCAATTGAACCTTATAAAAAAGCTCCAATTCAGCCAGATTCTTAAATTCGTGTTTAAAACCAGGGGCAGTTACAATTTCAACAGGAATATTTTTTTTCAATAATCTAAAACCCTCAAAAGGCGATATTCTACAGTTAGGATATATAGGATACAGGGCTTCTCTGTCTTTATCTTTTTTTAAGTCGAGATAGTATATCCCCGGAGAAGATTCAATTTTAAAAAGAAAACGCCTTCTTACCATCATATAAATTGGATCAAAAGGAGAATTGGGGTCAACAATCCATTTACCATTGATAGTATCTCCCCCTTTATATAAATACAAAATCTTCAGTATTTTCTTTTCATCTGAAGAAAGAGAATTATATCCAGAGATTATATTCTCTACAGAATTAAATTCTCTGAGTTCTTGATAAGAATAAATAATAGTGCCGGCAGAATATGTATTTTCAAGTAATATCTTTTCTCTTATCTCAGGGACTGAGTGAGGTGTAACACAGGAAACAATTGTTTTCAAAGCAGTATCTTCGATAAAAATAAATCTCTTCTGATTCAATAACCTCAAAGCTCCAAAGGTATTTATACTTTTCCTCACATATGTTTCTCCTTCAAAAACTATTGAATAAAGCTGTTCTCTTTTCTCCAGTTCTTTCAATATCTTTATAGAAATTTCATCGGGTTTTTCAGTTTCTTCCATTTCGCCCTGAGATATAATCTGAATAAAAGGTAAAAAATAATCTTCTACTTTCTTATCCTCTTCACTCTCAGGAGACCTATCTTCAACCATCTTTTTCTTCTTAGGAGAGTATTTTTCAAGGGGCTTAATAAGACCTATAGAAGAAATATCTCTTTTGCTTTTTATTAATGCTTTTTTTGCTCTATCCAGCACCAGTTTAGAATTTACAGCATCTTCAGGGACTTCTATTATTGCAAGATTAACTGTTAAATCTTCTTCTATACCTTCCTCTTCTTCAAAACCAAGCCTCTGTAATCCCTTATCAAGAAGGGTTTTGATTCTCAATGCCAGATTATATGCACCGTTTATATCAGTTTCGGTTAGAATAATTGCAAAAAGACCTTCTTCTATATAACCTGCAATATCAATATCACCTCTTACAGAATCTTTTATAGTATAACCCATTTCCGCGAGTATAGTTTCTATGACTGTCTCATCAATATTTTTCAGTATTTTTTTTCTATTATTTAATTCTATGAGAGTAAAACTAAAAAATAAATCATATCTACCGGTCCGTTTCATTTCTTCATTTAATCTGAAAAAAAAGAAGTCAGAATTATATACCTCTGTAACAGGGTCCAGAATATTCAGGTTTTCAATATTAATCTTAATATTTCCGCTTTCATCATGTTCCATATGTTCCATAAGAATAAATTCCTTTCTCTTCAGGCTTTCAGTTTTTATTTCTTCTATAAATTAATATTATTTCCTTCTTCTTTCCTGCTTAGTACCTCAACAGGTAAGTTAGTATCCATCTCACAAATCTGTCCATGTTCGGTCTCTGGAGCAAAAGATATACCGTCAAAGGAGAAAATTATAATTTAGATAAATGCAAAACTGCAGATTACTGTAATAACAGATTTCATTGTAACAGGATCATAGATTTTGCGTAAGAATCCGGACAGGGACAGGTGTATATGTTTAAAGTTTTTTGGATACTTTTTTACCTGGAGCGGTACTTAGAGTTGACTCCTGAAGGCTTATCAAAAAATTAACAAAAAATTAACAAAAAATCATTGTCAAATTAACTATTTATTGGTATTTTATTATAGAGATAATCTTTCTAAAGAAAGGATGCTGAAATATGCTGGGAATGACCGGAGACGCTTACAAAAACTATAATATAGCAAATACTACCTCAGTAAAACATACACCCCTTATACCCGGGAAACCAAAATCCCTCTCCCTTGTCTACAATAAAAACCTGAAAGAAATGGAAAAATTTTTCAAAGAAAATCCGGAGGCCATGAGGATAGGGGGAACAGATATGAATAATACTGTATCCTCAGAGGATACAGAGAAAATAAAAGAAATAGAAGAGGCAAAAAGAAAAAAAGAACTGGAAAAGGCAGAACTTGAAAATGACCGTCAGAAATACAGAGAGATCTCTGAAAAATTTGATAAAATGTGGCGTAATGATCTGGGTGGAAGCTGGGATGTAACAGAGGGAGATAAAACTAAAGACACCTTTAAAGTAATGGAAACCAAAAAGCAGGATGCTCTTCAGATTCATAACAACAAATTAGAAGATTTAAAAGAACAAAAAGACAGTCTGGAAGATAAACTTTCAAATGCAACAGATGAAGAAAAAGAAAATATAAAGAAAGAAATACAGCATGTAGAAGATCAAATAAAAGGAGAAGAAGAAAAGAAAGAGGAAACTAAAAGGCAGGAAGAAGAAAAAATCAGAGAGAAAAAAGAAACCTTTGAAAAACTGAAAGAAGAACTATACAGTCTCAAAGAAAAGGCAATTTCTTATAAAGAACAACTGGAAAGATCAAATACTTATGAAGAAACCGGCCTTTGGAAGGATGATATTAAAAATACTCTGACTGATATGAAATTGAAGATAGAAGAGGTAGAACAGAAGATAAAGGACAATACTGTATGGTAATGCGTGATCGTTAATAGCAGAACAATGTTCTGCCCTTACACGTCTTACATTTAATTTCCTCATACTATTTACAAAAACCTCATTTGCAGTGATAATATAGAGAAGATATTTACCACTCATCAACAGGGAGGTTTTCATGATGGACCCCATTTCAACAAATTATGATAGCAAACGGGTAAGTAAACCTTTTTATACACCTGTACCAAAACAAAAACAACCTGTTCATAAGGAAGAGATAAGAGAGAAAAAACCGGAAAGTAGAACTTATTTTCCACAGGATCAGGTTAATCTGGGCAAAGTTCCTCAATCTGTATCTGAAGAGAAAAAAACACCGGAGAAACCAAAAGTCACCAATTATAAAGCCCAGACAGATGCTGTATTTTCCAGTTCTGCCGGATATATTGTAGCAGAAAGTGTTCAGCTCCCAAATCGTCTTTCTATAGAAGAAGAAAAAAAGGCTGAAGGTACATCTGATAGTGAAGAAGGTGCAAAAACCGGAAAAGGTAAAAAAGAAGTCAGGAGAAATCTTAAGAAAGAATTACAGGAAAAGAGAAGCACCTTAAAAGAAGCAGTAAATAAAGAAACTTTTGAAGAGATAGATGAAGAGGCATCACTGGAAAGTTCTCTTGAAAGATTTAAAAGAGTTCGTCAGGAAATGAAATCCAGTAAACCTGTTACAAAGGAGGAAGAAGAAGAAAGCAGAGTTGCTCTCAGAATTCTAAAAAAAGCTCGCAAAGACCTTCGGGGCGAAAAACCCGAAGAGGAAACCCTGAGGGATATACGCTTACTTACAGAACATTTTCAGACAGTAAGAAACAGTTATAATAAAGATAAAAGAGAAAGACAATTAGGTAAAATAGAGGAGCAATTACCGGGAGGATCTTTAAATTATGTGGAAGAAAGTTTCTTTTTAAATGGAACTATACCTTCTAAAGATATGGTTAAAGTAGCAGAAATAACCAGAGAACTTGAGAAAGAAAAAAGCTCTTATAAAATTGAAGGCAATAAGGTAGAAGTTCTGGGAAGTAAAGATATATGGCAGAGAAAAATGAATCTTCTCGATGAAGCAATTGAAAAAACCAGAAGCAGACGTGGCCCTTCTCCTGAAGTAAATGTAGGTAATATAGAAGTTGATGTTGAATACTATGAACTTGGTGAACCGACTATGTTAAAAAAACTTAAAGATGTAGCAGGAAATGGTGGTAAAGTACGTGTTCTTATGGATGGTGGAAGACTCAATTATAAAAAACCGGGTGTTATGGATGCTTCACAGATAGCATATCGTATGGAAACCATGTCAGAACTGCAGGATGGAGCAGATAATACCAGTATGGGTATTGTCCTTTTTCCTACAAAAGAACAGCTTGGAAGCACGGGCTCATTAATGCACAGGAAATTACTCAGGGTGGGAGATAAGGTTATTATGGGAGGAATGAATGCCAATAGCTCCTCAGGTGAAAATGTGGATTATGCAAAAGAGATAGAAGGGCCTGCAGCAAGAAGATTAACTGAAATATACAAAAGAGATGTAGAAAATTCCACAGGAAAAACTATGGAAGAAATATATGGTGAAAAACAGATTGATATACTCAGAAAAGGACAGACTGTAGATGAAAAAACAGGTGAGACTAAAAATTATGATGTAATCCTTACTTCATCAGGTCTCAGAAGTCTTTTCTGCGCATCTATCCCACAGGAAAAAAGAAGTGAAGTTCTTAATAAGAGTCTGACAAAAGAACAGCAAATAGACAGAATGATTATGACCCTTGCAGAATCAGGTATAGATCCTACAAGAGTAGCTTCTATCCCTGATAAAGACCGTGACGGCCAGATTACACCTAAAGATTTAAGAGATTATCTCCTGAAGAGGGGAAAAGAAAGTGTTACTCTTACCGATACAGGGAGAAAACTTATGGCAGACAGACTTGAGAATATAATAAACAGGACAAACAGCAAAGAAAATAAAGAAAAACTCGCTGACATAAGTCCTCCAGATAGTACTCCAAAAGGTAAAGATACACTGGCCATTGGCGATCTACCAGAGGAACGGCAGGCTATACTACTTCACACTATTAATTCTGCCAAAGAATTTATTTATATTCCTGCCTTTGTTTTAACTAAAGACATAGCTGAAGCCCTTATAGCTAAAAAACAGGAAATGAAGGCTTCCAAAAAAAATATTGATATTAAAGTAATTCTGGACCCCGGTCTTTATCCTCATGGAGGAACTCCCAATGAACCGACGTATAAACTGCTGGAAGATAATGGTATATCTGTCAGATGGGCTCTTCTGGATAGAACCACTGCAGATCATGACAGAAAGGTTCATGCAAAAATGATGGTTACTGATAATGCCATACTTTCGGGAAGCACCAATTTCTCAGGTAAAGGAATGAGAGACAACTGGGAAATGAGTGATGTTATGCTGGTAGATGATAAAAATCCCGAAAGTCTTGCAAAAAGAGATAAATACAGAGCAGATTTTAAAAACCTCTGGGATAAAGAATCCATAGATATCAATACAAAAACACTTGCCGAGAAAAAATTTGAAGACAATAAATCGGCTGATGTTCATATAAAGAAAGATGAATACAGAAACTTTCTCTTAAGACTCAGTGTAAGAAATATAGAAAATTACGAGAAAGAAGTGGGAATGAAATTTTCAGATATGGCTAAAGAAGAAAGGGTTCAAAAGAGAATTCAAACTCTTATTTCTCAGGGTATGGATAAAGGATATGCCACACTCCAGGCCTTAGGAGAGATTTATCCTTCTGAAAAACTGGAAGGTATAAGGAAAAGTACAGAAGGGTGGCAGGCTCTATCGGAATTGGCGAGCAATAATGCGTGATGCGTGTAAGGGCAGAACACTTCTGCCCTTTTACCGATCACCCATTACCTTCGCTCTATACCCTTTTCAGGTGTATACTTTGGGAAATGTCCATTTCCCACTATTCCTGTTGCTCTATGAGCATCCATTTCTCCACACTGAATTGTAAAAGTATGATGCATATCTTTATTTACTGCAGAATACTTATAAGGTTCCCTGCAGCAAGGACACCTCGGAATAGTTCTCATATAGCTACCAAACTGGCTGGATTTAAGTAAATCATCCAGGGAATCAGGATAATAACCTTTGTTATCTGCAGCATACATTTCACAGGCTGTAGCCAGATTTTTTAAATTACTCTCACAGGCTGCCAGCATACCCTGTGCTCTGGCCCTTTGAAAATTTGGCATAATAATAGCAGCCAGAATTCCGACTACAATAATTGTAAAAAAACATATCGTAGCAAGGACAGCAAGTAGTATAATAACCCATGACATTTTAGCCGGTGGTGGCGGTGGTGGTACCTGGCCAGAATTTTGATATTGATTGTCCATAATGTTTCCCCTCTCTTTGTTAAACACACTCTTTAAAAGAACTTCTATAAATACATATAAAAGTCCTTCCTGAAAATATTTCGCCTGTAAATTTTTTTGTAATGAAGCTGAAAAATAGGATCCTGAAGAGTAATGCGTAATGGATTAATCTCACGCATCACGCATCACACTTTACGCATTACGAGGTTCTTAATTATGGATTATTATGAAACTAACTATAATCTTCATAGAATTATTTACAGAAAGAAAATATTTATACTTTCATGACCCTTAGAATTGTCTAATATGTTATAATAGCAAATAAAGAATAAAAATTCTGGAGGATATTATATGACTGATTTATCAGAAGGGACACTATTACAGAATCGATATACTATAAAACAGAGTATTGGTAAGGGTGCTATGGGAACTATTTATCTTGTAAAGGACTCCCGTCTTCCTGATGATCGGGCTCTTAAAGAAATGAATCCTACTTTTCTTGAGGATTCTGAAAGAGAACAATTTCTGGAATTATTCAAACAGGAAGCCCATATATTAAGCCGTCTTCATCATGCAAATCTTCCAAAGGTCATAGATTATTTCTTTGAACATGATCGATATTATCTTGTTATGGATTATATAAAGGGAAAAAATCTGAAGGATTATCGTGAAAAGAATCCTATTCTCACGAAAGATCAGATAGTTAAGATAATCTCTCAGATCTGTGATGTACTGGAGTATTTACATAATCAAAAAATAATATTCAGAGACTTAAAACCTTCCAATATAATGATAACAGAAGATGAAACCATAAAATTAATTGATTTTGGAATAGCCCGAATATTTAAAGAAAGTAAAAAAAGTGATACTGTAATTGTGGGAACACCGGGGTTTTCACCTCCTGAACAATATGGTAAAAGACAGACAGATGAAAGATCTGATATATACAGTCTGGGAGCCACCCTTTATTACCTGCTCACAGGAGATGTACCTGATATACCGGATCAGAAAGGAAGAAAGGAAGTAGAATCTCATATAAATATAAAACCTGCCATGAGATCTGTTATCTTAAAATGCCTTAATCCAGAACCACAGGAAAGATATTCTTCTATTAAGGAATTCAGACAGGCCTTTCTGGAGTCACAGGAAAAACCATTAGAGGTACCGGCAAAAAAAGAACCTGTAAAAGAAATAACTCCAGAAGAACACAATGAACCAGATAGTATTATTGCAACTGCCAATACATTTGGATTTATGCTTATACCTTCTGTGATATTTGCTTTTCTATTTTATCTGGCAAGATTGATTATGAGACTCGATCTCCGTTATGAAATAACACTTTACATACTTCCTATCCTTGGCACAGGAGCTCTTACAGTTCTCTGGTCAGGGCTTATAAAAAAACTGAAAAAACTTACTGGCTTTAACTGGGAAGCTCTTATAATTCTTACAGTTCCTCTTGCTCTGTTAAATGCTTTCAGTATATTTTATCTCCTTATACCTGAATATTATGCTGATAAAATAGGACTCTGGACAAAAATAGTTTTACTGTGTATTATAATGCCTCTTATGTATCTTGTTTCATTTATATTAATAAAATTTTTCCGCCATAAACCAAAAGTTTCTCAGGAGATTAAAGTTGTAGAAACACGAAAAAAAGAAGATCTTATAGGATGTTCTGCTACGGTAACCGTTCCATTAAAGCCCACAGGTAAAGTAGTCGTAGATGGCGACGAGGAAAACCTTACTGCTTCTTCAAAAAGTGGCCAGTTTATAAATGAAGGGGCAAGAGTGAAAATAGTAACTATTAAAATGGGAGATCTCCTGGTAGAGGAAATTACAGAATAAAAAATCAGAAGAACCCTGTCATAAGTTGCGTGTAACAGGGAATTATGGTATAATATTTTAAAATTTTGCATCTGCATCAATAGAATAGGATTACTATTAAGGAGGTATTTTATTGAGCACCATAGATAATCTGGATAACTATACTGAAGAAGAAGTGATAAATTATTTTTGTAAACTCCTGGGATTTGAAAAGTACGAAGAAAATCCCAGAGACAAGGAAGTTAAAAATGTCATGCTCACTGCGAAACTTACAGTGAGGGATTTAAGAGAAGGAAAATACCTGGAGAATCCTCCTGAAGAAAAACATGAAGAAATAAATATGGGTTCTCTTGTAAGAAGCAGTCACAGGACAGTACAATTATTAAAAGAAATTTCTTACAAATCGAAAAATATTGCTGTTTATAAAACAACATCTTATTCTACAGTGGGAGATTCAGATACTAAGTACGACTATATGGAATTCCTGGATTTAGTAAAAAAATAATTTTAAATACTACTTATCTCTGGCACAACGGAAGCCTATATTAAAAAGTTTACACTTTAAATCTTTTCCTGCTCTTCGGGCACAGCGAAAGTTATCTGGATAAGTATAAAACCAGGAACCACCCTTTATGACTTTATATATGCCCTTAGAAGGAACCGGAGGATTCACCTGTGAACTCATTAAATAATAATCTCTGTAGAACCAGTCTGCACACCACTCCCATACATTCCCTGCCATATCCATAACCCCATAGGGGCTGGCACCGTTTGGAAAACTTCCTACAGGCATAAGCATTTTAGAACCACCGGGACAGGAATTAGCACATTTCAGAGGATCCCATTCCATTCCCCAGGGAAAAATTCTTCCCTCTGTCCCTCTTGCTGCCTTTTCCCATTCAGCTTCTGTGGGAAGTCGTTTTTTTACCCATCTGGCATAGGCATCTGCACCGTACCAGGTTACACCTGTTACAGGATAATCTTCATAACCTTTTTTAACTCTGTAAAGATTATCGGCAAATTCAATTAAACTTCGCTTATCATTTATATTTATAAAATATCCAGGTTCCTTCTCTCTATTCAAAAAATCTGTATATTCTTTAACAGTAACCTCATATTTATCTATAAAATAATCCTGAAGATAAACCTTATGAAGAGGCAATTCCTCACGGTATACTTCTTTTTGAGAAGTACCCATTAAAAATTCTCCTTCAGGAATTAAAATCATTTCATCAGAAGAGAAAGAATAGACTGCTGAAGAGAAAAGAAATAATAAGATAAAATAAAATATTATAAAAGAACTTTTCAAAGGAGTCCTTTCGGTTGTAAAATAATTCTTGAGCTTTTTCTTCAAAAATACAGATAAGATAATAATTGTTCTATTCAACCCGGGAAATCTTTCAGTTGTAATATAAAACTTCTTTACCTGAAAAAAAAATTACTTTCTACCTCTCATAAGTCTTTCCAGATTTTCATGTTCTTTTCTGAGGGCAAAATTATCTATGGCAGAGGCTAACTGATTACATATTGCAGAGAGAAGATTTCTCTCAGCTGAGGTAAAAGCATCTTCTCTGGTATGATTAAAACATGCCATAAAACCATAAAACTTATCATTGGAAAAAATAGGAGCACCTATTATAGATTTTGTTTTTGAGAAAGTCCCTTCCTGAATTAAATCTTCTTTTGAGGGATTACCTTCATAAGACAAACGGTCTGAGAAAAATTTCTTTATAAGACTTTCTTTTCTGGAAAGAAATCCATCTCCCAGATCACCCCGTTCAGGGGAAAAGCCATTATATTTTTTTATCTCCAGTTCCTCAGTAAATTCGTTGTAAATAGCCAGGATTGCTGAATCCTCATTAACAATAGACTTCAGCAGAAGAGTAAAAATTTTATCTAAAAGTTCATCCTGATTAAAGGTTGATAAAATTATTTCTCCTGCCTCACAGAGGGTAATTATTTCCTTATTAGTATCTCGCAATCTATCTGAAAGTACCTTTATAATTTCATTCATTATTATTGATGCACTTCTGGTGTCTTCCAGAAAAAAATTTTCAAGATCTTCTTTCCACAGTTTAAGAAGTTTCATATCAGTCATAGCAGTAACAGTAGCAGATCGTGGATCATTACTAAAAACTCCCATTTCTCCTATAATATCATCCTTCTTTATAAAACCCAGGGATTTCTTTATATTTTTTTCTCTGTCTATTATCCTGGAAATATTACCTTCACCTTCTATTACTATATAAAGAGCATCTGACTTCTGACCTTCCTCTACAATTATCTCTCCCTGTGAAAAGGTTACCTCAATTAACATAACGGAAAGCTTCCGTAGAACTTCTTCCTCTAAAACCCGAAAAAATATTATTTTCTTTAATTTTTCAACAATATTATTTTCTTCCATCCTGTGAATGGACACCTCCCATATGTTTACTCTGCTGTGAAGCAAAGCTTGCAGTTTTAAACTTTAAATTAAGATCATTAGGGTTATTACTTATAGACAGGGCATCTTTTTCCTGAATAATTTTTTCTTTCCATAAATTAAAGAGACCTTGATTTAAACTCTGCATATTATAATAAGTTACTGAGTCTTCAATAACTTTATCAATTTTCCCAATATTTCCTTCTTCTATGAGTTTAGCTATAGTAGGTGAATTTATCATTATCTCCTGTACAGCAATTCTCCCCTTTCCATCACTTCTATTTACAAGACGTTGGGAAATAACAGCTAAAAGAGAAAGAGAAACTTTTATTCTTACCTGATGATGTTCCTCAGGGGGAAAGGAATTTATTATTCTCGTAATACTCTGTTTTGCATCATTAGTATGAAGTGTTGAAAAAACAAGATGTCCTGTCTCTGCTGCCGTCATGGCAATACTAATAGTCTCAGGGTCCCTCATTTCTCCTATAAGAATAATATCAGGATCCTGACGCAATGCCCTTTTAAGGGCATGAGAAAAAGACAGTGTGTCAGAACCTACCTCTCTCTGATTAACAACACAATTTTTATCTTTATGAACAAATTCCAGAGGGTCTTCTATAATAATTATATGTTTTCTTTTTGTTAAATTTATCTCCTCAATCATTGCTGCAAGGGTTGTTGATTTACCGCTTCCCGCAGGCCCTGTAACAAGAATCAGTCCCTGTTCATTCTGTACCAGCTTTTTAAGGGTTTCCGGCATAGAAAGGGAAGCCAGAGTTGGTATATCAGCAGGAATAACCCTGAAGACTCCCCCTATTATACCTTTCTGAAAAAAGATATTACCTCTGAACCTTGCAAGGCCTTCTATATTATAAGAAAAATCAAGTTCTCTTTCTTCTTCAAGTTTTTTCTTCTGTCTATCAGTTATTATAGAAAAGAGCATTTCTTCAATCTCTTCTCCGGAAAAAGGGGGCATATCAACAGGCAAAAGTTCACCCTTCTGCCTTATCATAAGCGGCAAACCTGCTTTAAGGTGAAGGTCAGAACCTCCCACCTGAACAAGTACGGTTAAGGCTTCTTTCATATCCATAATAAAGTACTCCTTTCTTAATGGGTGACGCGTAACACGTGACGTCTTTCACGTCTCACCCTAATAGGCACTTCCTGTCACATATCTCGCAACCTGTTCCGGATTGCCTGCCTTACCCAGGGCTTCTTCTATGGTAATAAGTCCCTCTTTCACAAGATTGGCAAGAGATCGATCCATGGTAATCATTCCAAGTCTTGCACTTGTTTCAATAGCACTGTAAATTTGATGGGTCTTTTCCTGACGTATTAGATTGCTCACTGCAGGATTAACAATTAATATCTCCCTTGCTGCAATTCGCCCTTTCCCATCTGACCTTGAGAGAAGGTTCTGACATATGACAGCTTTCAGACAGGTAGAAACCTGAACTCTTATCTGTTGTTGTTGATAGGAGGGGAAAACATCTACAATTCTATCAACAGTCTGAGGGGCATCAGAAGTATGGAGAGTTGCAAAAATAAGATGTCCTGTTTCTGCTGCGGTAAGGGCAAGAGAAATAGTTTCTAAATCACGCATTTCACCTACAAGTATTATATCAGGGTCTTCCCTGAGGGCCGATCTGAGTGCATTTGCAAAGGAATGAGTCTGACTTCCTATCTCCCTCTGTGTTATTACTGCATATTTCTTTTCATGAACAAATTCAATAGGATCTTCTATTGTAAGAATCCTGACTTTCCTGCGACGGTTTATATGATCGATTAAAGAGGCAAGAGTTGTAGATTTACCGCTACCTGTAGGGCCTGTAACCAGTATAAGCCCTTTAGGAAGACCGGTTAATTCTACCACAGTTTCAGAAAGCATAAGCTCCTGTGGTGTGGGAATCACTGGAGATATTACTCTGAATACTGCACCGACACCATCTTTATGAAGGTATACATTTACCCTGAATCTGGAAACACCGGGAATATCATAAGAACAATCCAGTTCAAACTTTTCTTCAAATTTCTGTTTCTGATCATCATAAAGGATACTGTAAATCATATCTTTTGCATCTTCAGCAGAAACAACACCAAAATCTTCCATAGGCACCATCTGTCCTGTAATTCTTACCATAGGCGGAACACCGATAACTATATGTATATCAGAAGCACCTACTTCTACTGCTGTAGCTAAAATTAAAAAAATATCCATTAAAACACCTCTCTGTTTTTGTTATGATAGATAATTCTTCAACATTTTAGAAGACAATTCCTTTAAAGACAAAAAATTAATGAAAAGTTAAGCGGGAGACGAAAGACGGGAGACAGGAGACGGAAGACAGGAGACGGGAGACGGGAGACGGAAGACGGAAGACGGGAGACGGAAGACAGGAGACGGAAGACAGGAGACGTAAAAAGTGAGCAAATGCTCACTTTTCACTTCTCACTTCTCATTTTTCATTATTTCTTCCCTTCATTTACTGCCTTATGTATGGAATATCCGGCTTCTGCCACATCTCCTGCCGCACCAATCCAGGGGATGGCAATTCCTGCCGCATCAGTTGCCACATGACCCCAGGCCACTGCCTTATCAGTTGCTGTTGCATTTGGATCCATCTGAGTTTTAACAGCGTGAACAGCATCTATACCTGTAAAGACTAAATTTACAATATTTCCAAGAAGGGGTACGGATTTACAGGCAGCCTTCAGACCGGTTTTAGATGCATTTTTAACAGCCTGTTTTGTTGCAGTTTCTCCAACTTCTTTTACTACAGTCTTTCCTACTTTTTTTGCTACAGTTTCTACTACTTCTTTTCCAGCCTTTTCCCCTACCTCTTTGGTTACAGTTTCTGCTACTTCTTTCCCAACCTTTTCCCCTACTTCTTTGGCTACAGTTTCTCCTGCCTGTTTTGCTACTGCTTTCTCCGGTTGTTTAATTACTTGTTTAGATATCTTTTTAGCTTCTTTTCTGGTAAGTTGTTCTCCTTTTTCTGCTGCCTCTTTTTTCGCCACATCACTCATAGCCGCTTTACCTTCTTTTTTAGCTGCCCTCTCTGCAGCTTTTATGGCTTCATCTCCTGTTTTACCCTTCATCGCCTCTTTTGCTGCTTTCTGGGCCCTATTCTTTACTTCTGAAGGAGCATTATCCTGTATTACGTTGCCTGCAACTTTTTCAGCTTTTTTCCCGGACATAGCTCTTCCTGCAATCCTTGCAGCTGCCTGGGGTTTAACCTCTACTTCAACACCTTCTTCTAATTTGCTTCCATCAGGAAGTTTCTGTTCTTTAGAGATATTCACACTTCCAAGTTTGCCAGTGACTTTACCATCTTTAATTCCCACACCCGGGCCTGATACACTTACATCGACGGGCCCTTCAACCACTTTTACATATGGTGTATTTAAAGAAACTTCAACACCTTTTGGACTGACATTTTTGTAAAGATTTAAAGGTCCCCCCTCAACATCCTCCTTGCTGTGTTTAGCATATACATTTACTCCAACAGACTTTGAACCGATATTTACATCTACAGGTTGAATGGTGGAACTTACTCCTATACCGGGAGCTTTCAATTTATTATTATCTCCTGTTACCTGTTGAGCAGTCTCTTTCTGGACATTTGTCATAGCGGCAGACTTCTCCGGATTACTCTGAGGAGTACCACTCTTATCTTCTCTCATCTCTCTGACAGTAGTCATCTGAGGTGTTGATATTAAATAAGGTGTTGCCACTCGTGTATTATCTGCCGGGGCAGATTCAGTTTTCCTGGTCTCTTTATTATCAGTCTGAGACTTTATTTCAGGTGGTTCCTGTGGTCTTATCCGGGGTGTAGTTGTTTTGATCTCCATAATACTTAATACCCATAAGGGGCTTTATCCCTCCTTATATATAAAATATAATCAGTTAACATATATATCACGACAATAGAATAATCTGTCAAGGTACTTAAAAAAATAACTTTTTGTTTACAAATTATTAACATAATATTCTTGAAATCTTATAATATTTTTATTATTATTATATTGAATATAATAGATTATTAAGGAGCATCCAATAATGAAGATAAATTCAATTTTAAACACAACAGGATTTAAAGCAACCGGGAAAGTAAAGAAAGAAGATTCTCCTGACCAGGTTCTACTGGGTGGACAGGGAGATGATAAAACATTCCTTCTGGCAGATAAACTTAAAGAAATGAAAGCAGGGGGATCAGCAGGAAGAAAAGCCATGAAAATTCTGGATATAAGGGTTCCTACAACAACAAAAGATATGACTGAAAAAGAACGCAACAAGATTCTCTCTGTTGTACAGCCGGGAGATGTAATCCTTGAGACAAATGATCCTTACCCTGCCTGGCAGAACCTTGAAATAGTAACTCTTGGTTCTACCTATACTCATGCGGCAATTTATGAAGGAGATGGAAAATTCCTTGAAGCCACCACAGGAGATCCCAGTGGGAAAGGGGTAATACGTTCTGATTTAAAAGAATATCTGGAAGGTCCAATACATGTTAAAATTATTCGTCCCCCTTATAAAGGGCCAGAGGATGTCAAGGCAGCACTTGATTTTGCCCGGTCACAGCTTGATAAACCCTATGATAGTGCTTTTAATTATGAAGATGATGATAAAATGTACTGTGCAGAACTGGTTAAAAAAGCTCTGGACAAATGTCCCAGTGGAATTGCAACACCCATGGCAGATACACTCTTTACAAAACTTACCGGTAAAAAAGCTGTAGGCCCCGACGATTTCGGAAGAATTGAAGGTGCAGAGGTTGTATATCCTGATGATCCCAGTGAAGAAGCAAGCTTCTTAAAAAGTACTTTATCTCACTGGCCTGTAGCTCTTGGTGCAGTTGCAGGAGCTGTTGCAGGTAGTGCCACTATTGGAGGCCCCATTGGTACAATTGGAGGTTTATTTGGAGGTCTGGCTCTCTCCATCTGTGCAGGCAATAAAATACAGACAGGCCATTTCAGTTTATGGGACAGCTAATATGTCAGAACATAAGGGAAATGAATAAAGCATAATGTATAATGCTTAATGGACAATGTCAGATGACATTGTCCATTAAGCATTATACATAACATTTCTGGCTAATTTTTAACATAATTTTAACATAATTTTAACAAATTATTTAAATATTCCTGAAAAACCATGTTATAATAAGATTACATTCATGTATTTTTTATCATGACTTATCCATTAAAAACAGGGATAAATTCAGGAAATTATGTTTGAAAGATATTCAAATAAGGAGTGAGATAAATGGACGCAGGAAGATTTAATCCAAGTGTACTTCAAAATATGACGACCCTGGCACAGGGTGCGGCTGCAAGTGCAAAGACCGTGCAACAGGGGCAACAACAAATTAAAAAAGCAATGGATAATAAGGCACAGCAGACGAAAGGGGCACAAACAAGTGAAGAAGCCCAGAAACAAAAAGAATTAGAGAAGCAAAAAAAGAAACAGGAGGCAGAGGAGGCAAAGCTGGGAAAAGAAAGATTTGCCCAGACCAAAGAAGAAGAAATAAAAGACAAAAATATGCGGCAGGCTGATTTGCTCAGAGAGCAGGCTAAATTACGGGAACGTGAATTAGCCATGTTAAAAGGCGGTAGTGGTGAAACAAGGACAAAAGAAAGACCTCTGGATAAAAAACCACCCACTGGAGGTACAAAATTACCGGAAGAGAAAAAAGCTATCGGATATAAGCAGGTACCTACTACATATCAAGCCACAGCAGAGGAAGCATTAAAAGCGGCAAAGACAGGTGGTGCTGCTTCCGGTGCAGGAGTAAGTGATGCCGAGTTAGCAGGTAAAGGAAAGAAACCAGAAGGGTCAGGTAAAACTTCTAAAAACGTACTGACCAGTAGTACCACTCCAACAGGTGGACAAAAAATAAGCAAAGGCCCCAAAAAAGGTTCTACAAATTCAGATATTGTCACTAACAGGGAAGTCGCCACCAGAGCAGAGACAGAGTCACTTCTAAATCGACTTGGAACTGAACTTGTGGATGTTCAGGGAGAAACAGAAACATCAAAAGAGCTAAAGGACACAGAAGGAGATGAAGCAAGAATACTCCAGGAGTTAAAAAGACAGAAGGAGCTCCAGGAGGGAACTGTCACTGATAAAAAAGACAGAGACCATAAGGATCAATCCTTTTCCGGAGAAGAAAAGGGACTTACTGTTGAACAGGTAAAACATGTAAGAAAAATGAAAAGAGCCACAAGGGCCCAGGAAATTGCAGATGCTGAAAAGGGTGTTAAAGATTTCCAGACAAAAACAGGAATATCCACACCGGCTCTGAGCCAGGCTAAAGAAATGTCTATGGCTATAACAGAGGATCCAAAGAGTACAGAAAAACATATAAGTACAAAAAAAGTAGACAGTAAAAAACCTATAACTGCCATAGCTTCTGCAGCACCTATAGTAGATGTAATGCCTCCAAATCTTCCACCTGTAGCAGTAATTCCCGGTGCCGATGGTAAGGAAGAATTAATAGAAACAAAACTCCCTGAAAAAAAGAAAGAAGTTCCTCTTCAGGAAGAGACTCCTGTAGCAGAAAAAACAGCAGCTTCTGCAACTCAGGAAACAATACAGGCAAAAAGTAAAACCAAGGAGGCTATGAAATGGCTTGATAAGGGAGATGCTCTTGCAAAAAAAGGAAATATGGAAGCAGCTATGCTGTGTTATGATAAAGCAGCCACACTTGATCCTGAGAATAGAACAATCCTCTCTACCAGAGGATATGCCCTGGAAAGAATAGGCAAAAAAGAAGAGGCAGAAAAGTGCTTTGCAGAGGTTGACAGAATAGACAACCAGCGTATTAAACAGGCACAGGAAGAACAACTCAGAAAAGCAGAAGCAAAACTAATACAAAACCCGGAAGATACAGAAGCATTATGCAGTAAGATCCATTATATGGGACAGCTGGGTAAAAAGGAGGAAGCTCTGGCCTTATGCGATAAAATCCTGGAAAGTAATCCTAAAGATTCAGACATATTATATGAAAAAGTCCAAATATTATACGATATGGGTAGAGAAGAAGAGTCACACAAACTCTATAAAGAATTTAAAGAGCTCAATAAAGAGCAATTTCTTATAAGTCAGCAGACAATTATTTCAGAAGCAGATAAGGCTCTTGAGAAGAACCCAAATGATACAGAAGCCCTTACAAATAAAGCCGGAGCTTTACGCAGAATGGATAAGTCCGAAGAAGCTCTTGCCTGTTATGACAAAGCAATAGAAATAGAACCGGATAATCCGAGACTGTGGGATGATAAAGCTTCCTATTTAAGGGCACTGGGAAAAGACAGTGATGCTATAGCCTGTTTAAATGCAGCTCTGGAATTCAATCCAAATGATATGTATCTGTGGATGCAAAAGGGAGATGCCCTATCTAAAACAGGTAATTATATAGAAGCCAGTGAATGTTATGTTCTGGCTCGCAATATAAAAATAAATGAGTCTCAGAACTGGAATACAAAAGGTTTACAGCTCCTTAAAGAAGGAAATTATGATGAAGCACTTAAATGTTTCGACAAAGCTATAGGACTTGATCCAAATAACAGTGATGCCTATTATCAAAAGGCCAGTTTACTACATAATAAGGGTAAATTTGCAGATGCTGTGCCTTTTTATGACTATGCTTTAGGACTGAATCCCAAAAATGTTGATGCATGGTTTGGGAAAGGAATCGCTTTAAGCGGAGATAAAAATAAAGCCAATGAAGCTTTAGCAGCTTTTGACAATGTTCTTTACTACAATCCCTATCATGCCGGGGCATGGAATGAAAAGGGAGTTCTCTTACAGAATTTAGGAAGATATGCTGATGCAGAGCATTGTTTCAAGAATGCAAAACTCTGCAAAGAAGGCAAATTTAATCCTCAGACTATGTATAATCCCGGATATGGATATAATAATGCCACTCAACCTATGATGTCTTCCTCTTATGCAATGAATCAGATGGCTATAAACAATTTCCTTATGCGTGAGTCCTTTATTTCTAGTATGGGACTTATGTCTGCCAGTATGGGAGCTTTCGGTTCTCCCTTCATGTGTTTTGGAGGAATGGGTATGGGACTGGATATGGGTATAGGTATGGGATTGATGTTCCTTATGGGAATGGGAATGTTTTCCTACTTTTAATTCGTCATAGGTGATGGGTGATGGTTTAACAGGGGCGAAGGGAGGTTCGCCCCTGCACATTTTACGCCTTTTCACTCTCCAATTCAATCCTTACGAAAAATTCCTCGAAGGTCTAGCTCTGAAAATACAGGAAGAGAAGGTTCCACTGAAGCCATTCTGAATCTATTCATGGCTATTTCCCTGAGATTATCTATTTTTTCCTTCATAGAAACAGAAAGAGGAATTATTTCTTTAGTATTTTTCAGTATTAAATCAGTATTAAAAGGAACTTCATCAGAAAGGGTATCATAAAGAGAGGATATTATAATCTGTTCTATCTCGGCACCACTAAAACCATCAGTATTCGTAGCAAGTAACTCAAGATTAAAATCCCTGGGATCTCTATGACGTTTTGAAAGATGAATTCTAAAGATCTCTTCTCTTTCTCTCTGGAAGGGAAGATCTACAAAAAATATCTCATCAAATCTTCTCATAAGTTCTTCAGGAAGAATATTTATATCATTTGCTGTAGCTACAACAAA
>Ga0302241_1001087_pt1 | contig 21271 bp, 9 predicted proteins | sample AAG_UR_Arg_MG_FD_193532 | JGI IMG/M metagenome (GOLD analysis project Ga0302241, IMG submission 193532) | Enriched activated sludge microbial communities from anaerobic digester in WTTP, New Holstein, Wisconsin, United States - AAG_UR_Arg | ecosystem: Engineered > Bioreactor > Anaerobic >... | reverse complement strand
AATTGCCTCTTAATCCGTCGGCAAATATAACGGGGCATCCACATTCGGCTATCGTAAAACCGTGTTTTTCGGCTATTAAAGCGTGATGGTAAGCATCTGACCTTTTTCCGACGTATATGGTGCTTGCGTCAGTAAGAAAAGGAAACGCTGTTTTCTCTCTTGCTATTTTTACAAGAGGCTTAACAAACGGCGGCTTTATGAATCCCTCGTTGCCGTCTTCTCCGAAATGCATTTTTATGGCAAGAAAATGTCTTGCTTTTACATGGTCAAAAGCTCTTGCTTTTTTTAAAAATTCGTATAATTTTTCTTTGTTTTTCCAAGGTAAAAAATAAACTTTTCCTGACATAATATATCACTCCTTTTTTATTAAAAAATTCGGTTATATTTTCTTAATTGTTTAAGCGTTATTTCCATATCTTTTGGCAAAGGCGATTGAAAAACGCTTGCTTCTGAAGAACCGGGCAGCATAAGCCGTATTTTAGCAAAATGAAGCGGAAGCCTTTTTAACAAAGGTTTTTCCCCGTCTTTTCCTTTATAACGTCTTTTTAAAGACGATAAAAGAACCGGTTCCGAACTTGCGTATATTTTGTCAACGGCAAGAGGATTTCCTTCTGACCAGAAAAGAGCCCTTATCTGGTTTCTTATACTTGTTGAAGGCTTAACTTCGATAAGCGCAAAATCCCTGAATTTTTCAATAACTTTATAATTTACCGACGAAATAATGCCTTTGTCATTTATTATTGTTCTTTCTCCGTCGCTTATAACGCGCTTTTCAATTCTGCCTTCCTCATTCTGCATAGCGCCGTTTACTATAATTAAAAAAGTTTTTTCGGTTTTATTGTCTTTAATCTGCTTTGCGATAAAATCATAAGCGTTTTTATTTTTTGCAAATAACACTATTCCCGTGGCGTCCGAGTCCAGAGACGTTATCGGTATTATTTTTTTATTTACGCCGTTTTTCAATTCGCCGAGCAAAGAAATTTTTTCTTTTGAATCCTCTCCCGCGCCGGGCAGAACCATAACGCCGGAAGGCTTGTCCAAAATTAAAACATCGTTGTTTTCAAAAATTACTTTCATATCATCGTTTTTCATTTATTATCTCTTTAAACTCTTTTTCAGTGAGTATTTTTAAGCCGAGTTCAACGGCTTTATCGTATTTTGAACCGGGATTTTCGCCGGCGACCACATAATCTGTTTTTTTGCTTACGGCAGAAGTTGTTTTTCCGCCGAGCGATAAAATTATGTTTTCGGCGTCTTTGCGCGACATTGATTCAAGTTCGCCGGTAAGAACAAAAGTTTTATTTTCAAGCGGCGCAAAGTTATTGACTTTTTCCGGCTCGGTTACGTTGACTTGCGATTCTTTAAGCTCTTTTATCATTACGCCGACTTTATCGTTTGAAAAATATTTTTTTACCGATTCTGCAAGAACCGGGCCTATTTCGTTTATGGCAGTCAGTTCTTCTTCCGACGCCCTTATAAGATTATCTATATTTTTAAATTTTTGGGCAAGCATATAAGCGGCTTTTTCCCCTACATGTCTGATGCCGAGGGCGAAAATAAGTTTGTGAAGCGGGTTTTGCCTGCTTTTTACGATTGAGTTCATAAGGTTGTTAGCCTTCTTTTGCTTAAATAAATCAAGCTCCATAAAATCGTCAAAGTTAAGTTTATAAATATCGGCAAAAGTATGAATTTTTTTTAATTCAAGAAGCTGGTCTATAACCGCTTCGCCAAGGCCTTCAATATTCATCGCGTCTCTTGAAACAAAGTGGATAAGGCTTCTTCTTAACTGCGCCGGACACGCCGGATTTATGCATCTAAAAAAAACATCTTCTTCTTTTTCTTTTATAAGAGCGCTTGAACACGCGGGACATTTTTGAGGAACTTTAAAAACGCCTTCGGACCGTTTATTTATGACTTTTATTATTTTAGGTATAACGTCTCCGGCCCTTTCAACAAGGACTTCGTCTCCCGTATTAAGATTAAGCCTTTCTATTTCTTCAAAATTATGAAGAGTCGCGCTTGATATCGTAACGCCGGAAAGATTTACCGGCTCAAGAGAGGCAAGCGGAGTAACGACTCCCGTTCTTCCGACCTGAGTTTTTATTGATAAAACTTTTGTAGCGGCCTGTCTTGCCGGAAATTTATAGGCTATGGCCCACTTAGGACTTTTATTCGTATAGCCTATTATTTTACGCAGTTTATATGAATTTACTTTTATTACGACACCGTCTATTTCGTAGGCAAGAGCGTCTCTTATTTCCTGAAGCGCAAGAACGGAATTTATCACTTCTTCTATGTTGCCGAAAGTCCGGATATTTTTTTGCACGGCAAAACCTGCTGCCCTGCAAAAATCAAGAAACTGAGAATGCTTTTCAAATTCAACCCCTTCAATAAAACCAAACGAATGAACGAAAAAGCTGAGTTTGCGCTCTGAAGTGATTTTTGCGTTTTTCTGCCTGAGAGAGCCTGAAGCGGCGTTTCTGGGATTGGCAAATTTCGGCATTTCGTCCTCAACAAGCCTTTCGTTTAAAGAGACAAAATCCTGTTTGTTTATATAAACTTCCCCTCTTATTTCAAACTTTGCGATATTTGCGCCGGTTAAAAGTTTTAAAGGAATGTTTTTAATCGTTTTTATGTTTTCGGTAACGTCTTCTCCGTATTTCCCGTCGCCTCTTGTGGAGCCCGTCTTTAAAGAATTGTTTTCATAAACAAGGCTTGCGCTCAATCCGTCTATTTTAGGCTCAATTATAAACTCTATTTCTTCATTGATATTTTTTAAAATTCTTTCATGCCAGTCTTTTATGTCTTGGATGGAATATGAATTATCAAGAGACATCATCGGAACTTTATGCTCTACTTTTTCAAACGTGGATGAAACTTCTCCCGAAACTCTCTGCGTGGGAGAATCTTTTGTTATAAACTGCGGATTTTCTTTTTCAAGAGTCTGGAGTTCTTTTAGAAGAGCGTCGTATTCAAAATCCGATATTTCCGGCTTTTCAAACGCGTAATACAGCATATCGTGGCGTCTTATTATTTCTTTGAGTTTTTCTATTTTATTTTTGATATTTGAGTCTTGCATAAAACCAAAAGACCTTTTTAAAAGAATTATACACAAACCGGCCGGCTGCCGCTTTGTCCGGTTTCAAAAAAAATGCTTTATCTTTCATCTTTTAATTTATCAAGTATTCCGTTGACAAATTTGCTTGAATCTTTGTTTGAAAATCTTTTGGCTATTTCCACAGCCTCGTCAATTATAACGCTTACGGGAGTGTCTTTCGTATAAAGCATTTCGTAAGCGGCTATTCTCATGATATTTCTGTCAATTGTAGCCATTCTGTCTATTTCCCAGTTGTCGGCGTATTTTTCTATAAGAGAGTCTATTCTGTCCTGATGGGAGCATACTCCCCTGAAAATATTAACCGTAAATTCTCTGTATGCTGATTCAACGGGCAAAATTTCGTCAAAACATTTGAAAATGTTTTTTTCATCCATTTGACAGTTGTCAAAGGTATACAGCATCTGTAAAGCGCATTCTCTGGCCTGTCGTCTAGTACTCATAAAAGATCCTCAAAAGCTGTCATATTGTAAAGTCTATGAATTTTATAATAAATCGTCTTAACTGTCAAATAAAAAGAGCCGTTTTTATATCCTGTTTTTTTTGACAACACATCAATATATTATGTAAAATCTCTAATCATTTAAAAGGAGAATTTTCATGGCGACAATAAAGGCTTTTAACGGCATCAGATACGCGGGAAAAAATATAACAAAAGAGATATGTCCTCCTTACGACGTTATAAGCTCCGAGGAAAAATCAAAACTGAAAAAAGCTTCAAAGCACAATATGGTACAGCTTGAACTTTCAGACGCTTCAAAGACAAGAAACAAATACGCACAGGCGAATTTTTTATTTAAACAATGGCTGAGCGACGGCAATCTTATACGCGACGAAAAACCGGCTCTTTATTTTTATGAACAAGTCTTTAAAGACCACGGCAAAAAAATGACAAGAAGAGGTTTTTTTACGGCTTTAAAACTTGAAAATCCGCACGGCGGAGCGGTTAAAGCGCATGAAAAAACGCTGGCAAAACCGAAAGCCGACAGATTAAGTCTTCTAAAAGCGGTTAAAGCAAATTTAAGCCCCATTTTCCTGTTATTTAATGATGACAAAAAGAAAATTGTGTCTATATGTAAAAATATTGCAAAAATAAAGCCTTCGGCAACCGCTACGGACAAAGAAGGAACTTTTCATAAATTATGGGTAATTAGCGATGAAAAAATTATAGCCGATGTAACAAAAACGCTTGCCGCAAAAAAAACTTTTATAGCTGACGGACACCACAGATATGAAACTGCCTGGAATTATATGCAGTATATGAAAAGCAAAGACAAAAATTTTTCCGATAAAAAAGAATACGGATACGTACTGGCTTATCTTTGCCCTATGGAAGATCCCGGCATTTCAATCTGGCCCACGCACAGAGTAATAGAGGCTCCTTCACACATTGAAGAAAACATAGAGAAATTTTTTAACGTTTTGCCGCAAAGCGCTTTTAATAAAATGCAAAACTCAAAAATACAGCCCGTTATGATTTTTAAAGACGGCAAATACAGAACTTTAACGGTAAAAAATCCGGCTCTTCTTAAAAAAGCAATGCCGGACAGATGTTCCGCTTACAGAAATTTGGGCGTAAGTATTCTTCATTCAATTTTAATACCGGAAGTTCCGGCTGACAGATATGTTTACGTAAAAAGCGAAAAGGAAGCCGTTTTACTTGCAAAAAAGACAAAAAAAATTGCAATTTTAGTGCCTGCGACTCCCGTGGAAGCGATAAAAGAAATCGCTTTAAACAATGAGACAATGCCGCAAAAATCAACATACTTTTTCCCGAAACTGGCAAGCGGGATAATTATTCATTCCGTATGACAGGTTTTTTAACGGATATCATCTTAATAGTTTTGCTTTTGTTCTTTTTTTACATAGGATTTAAGGCCGGCATTATAAGAAGTTTTTTTGCGGTTATCGCCGGTTTTACGGCAATTATACTTGCTGAAAATTATCCGTACCAGATAGGAATAAATTATTATCTGGTATTCTGCGTGTCAGCAGCATCGGTGTATATTACCGGATTATTTGTGTTAAGACTTGCTGATTTTATGTTTTTATCGGTATTTGATAAATTAACGGGAGCGGTTTTCGGGGTTTTGCTGTGGTTTATCATATCTGCAAACTTCGTTATACCTTCAATTCCGAAAGAAACCGGACGCAATGAAACAAAAATTGAATCAACAATATCGCGCTTATCGTCAAAAACTTTTCCTTTGTTCGGAAAATACGATTTTGACTTTAAATTTAACGCGGCAAAATTAAAAGAAACTAACAAATATATATTATTCAAAAAGGAGTTATTGTGAAAAAATTAAAATTGGGTTTTCCGAAAGGAAGTTTACAGGAATCAACTATTGAATTGTTTAAAAAAGCCGGCATAAGGATAAACGCTTCGTCAAGATCTTATTTCCCTTCTTGCGACGACGAAGAAATTGAAATAATGCTTGTAAGATCGCAGGAAATGGCAAAATACGTGCAGGACGGAGTATTTGACGCAGGACTTACGGGCCACGACTGGATATGCGAAAGCGGAGCAAAAGTAAAAGAAGTATGCGAGCTTCAGTACGCAAAATCCGGTTTCAGACCTGTCAGATGGGTTCTTGCCGTTCCTAACGAGTCAAAAATAAAATCAATAAAAGACTTAAACGGAAAAAGAGTAGCGACCGAACTTCTTAACTATACGAAAAAATATTTCGCAAAAAATAAAGTAAAAGCGCAGATTGAATTTTCATGGGGAGCGACGGAAGCAAAAGCCGGAAAACTGGTGGACGCTATCGTTGAACTTACCGAAACAGGTTCTTCTTTAAGAGCGAATAATTTAAGAATCGTTGAGGAACTTCTTGTTTCTACGACAAGACTTATAGCAAACAACGAAGCGCTTAAAGATTCATGGAAAAAAGAAAAAATTGAAAATTTGGCGATTTTATTAAAAGGCGCTTTGGCAGCCGAAGGCATGGTCGGCTTAAAAATGAATATTCCGTTCAAACAGCTTCCTGCGATTGAAAAAATTCTTCCGGCTTTAAGAAAACCTACCATATCTAATCTGAGCGACGGAAACTGGGTAGCGCTTGAAGTTATAATAGAAGAAAAAATAGTAAAAAAAATAATACCTGCTCTCAAAAGAGCCGGGGCCGAAGGGATAATTGAATATCCTTTAAACAAAATAATTTATTAATTTATAAAAGGACTTTAAAAATGTCAGAAAACATCAGAGTAAGATTTGCACCGTCTCCTACCGGAGATTTACACATCGGAGGAGTAAGAACCGCGCTTTTCAACTGGCTTTATGCTAAAAAAACAGGCGGCACTTTTGTTTTAAGAATTGAAGATACCGACGAAGCAAGATCAACGGAAGAATCTACGGGCATCATAATAAACGCGATGAAATGGCTGAAACTTGACTGGGCCGAAGGTCCGGGCAACGAACCCGAAAAATACGCTCCTTACTACCAGATGAAAAGAAAAGAACTTGGCATTTACCAAAAATATATAGATATTCTTATAGAAAAAGGATTTGCTTATAAATGCTACTGTACGCCGGAAGAAGTTGAACAGATGAGACAACGTGCGACGCTTGCCAAACTTCCTCCGAAATATGACGGTACCTGCGCAAATTTGACAAAAGAACAGCAGGCGCAAAAGGAAGCGGAAGGAAGAACGGCGGTAATAAGATTTAAAATGCCGAAAGAAGGAAAAGTTGAATTCAACGATATCGTAAGAGGACATGTAACTTTTGAAAACGCGCTTCTTGACGATTTTGTTTTAATGAAGGCAAACGGAGTTCCTACTTATAATTTCGCATGCGTTGTTGACGACTATCTTATGGATATTACGCATGTCGTAAGAGGCGACGACCATATTTCAAATACTCCCAGACAGCTTCATATTTTTAAAGCACTCGGATGGAAAGAACCGATATTTGCCCATTTATCTATGATACTCGGTTCAGACGGAGCAAGACTTTCAAAAAGACACGGACACACATCGGTTTTGGAATACAGAAGAGAAGGTTATTTACAGGATGCTTTAATAAATTATTTGTCGCTTCTGGGCTGGTCAACGGCTGAAAGCCAGCAGTTGTTTGAACATGACGAACTTATACAAAAATTTTCTCTTGAAAGGTGTACAAGCAGCCCGGCTACTTTTGACACTGCGAAACTTTTGTGGATGAACGGAGAATACATAAGAAAAAAATCAATAGACGAAATATACGATTTGTTTACGGACTGGATAAAATTTACAAACAACGAAGAGCTTATAAAAAACTGGGATAAGGAAGTTCTTAAAAAAGCAATCTCTTTGGAACATGAGAAAATAAAATTATTGAAAGATATTCCGTCGCTTGTGGAATTCTTTTTTAAAGAACATGTTGAATTTGACCAGGAAGCGGTAAATAAAGTTTTCTTATCGGACAAAAATAAAGACAGCGCAAAACTTGTTTTAACAGAAAGCATTGACAGGCTGGCAAAAGAATCTTCCTTTGCCGCAGATGCTCTTGAACAGTACGCAAGAAATTTTGCAGCCGAAAAAGCAATTAAAGCCGGACAGGTTTTTCATCCGATAAGAGTTGCCATTTCCGGAAGAACTCAAGGACCGAGCCTGTTTCATATGATGGAAGTATTCGGAAGAGACGAGGTTATAAAAAGAATTAAAGAATGCGTTGATAAATACTTTAAATAAGAAATTTGGAAGCTGAGCTGTTGGGCGGATTTGCAAAGCAAACCGAAGAAGTTTACAGGATTTGCAAAGCAAACCGAAGAAGTTTACAGGATTTGCAAAGCAAACCGAAGAAGTTTACAGGATTTGCGAAGCAAACCGAAGTAGTTCCTAGGATTTGCAAAGCAAACCGAAGTAGCTTAGTAACGGCAACAACTTTAACGACGAAAATAAAAAAGCTTAAAAAATAAACTGCCGTGATTCAAAAAGGAGAAAAAAATGGATACTAAAGATTTAAACCCTTACTTATTCAGTTTAATACAGATGTTTTCAAGCGCCTGCTGGCAGCAGATGGGCAAAATCCCGAGCCAAATTGACGGAAAGATATCAAAAGATTTAAAAGCGGCGCAGCAGACTATAGAACTTCTTATAATGCTTAAAGATAAAACAAAAGGCAATCTTTCGTCAACGGAAGATAAAATGCTTACCGACGCTCTGTCAAATCTCCAGATGAATTACGCAGATGAAGCTACAAAAGAACAGACTGCGGCAAAGCCTGAAGAAAAAAAAGAAGAAATCAAAAATTAAACGCAAAAAAACAATTCCTGTTTTCCGGACTTAATTTTATTGTCGGATAAATACGGCGCGCTTATGCGGAAGCAAGCAGAGCTCTTGTAATTTTTGATATATCTTTTTCGGTTTCTTCTTCATCCAAAAGCGACATCTGGACGTATTGTTCAGCCATAGGCATAATTTCAAGCAGTAAAGAAACCGCAACGGCTCTTTCCTGTTCAGTAACAAGTCCTGCGTCCATTGATTTGATTCCGTTTAAAATATTTACGGCAGTATTGATATTTGCGTAATATCCGGCGGCAAGCGTCCTGTCGGCTGTAAGAGCAAGTTCTTGAGCGGTTTTTATCTGCTCTCTTACGAAATCATTTGTTATATCCTTTTCGTCCCTGCTTATATTGCCTAGAATTTTATTTTCAACAAGAGCTGAAGCGAAAACATATTTAAACTGCGGATTTGCAAAATTCAAAGGTTTATTTGAAGCGGCGAATCTGTTGTATTCAACAGATTCAAGAAGTCCCTGTAAAAATCCTGATACTTCGTTTATGTTTTTAGCATTCAAATACAATTTTTTAAAAGTCTCGTTTTCAAATATTTCGGTATTTCCGGCCCTTGCGGCTTTTAATAATTCATACAGCTTTTCCGTATCTTTAACCGATAATTTTGAATTATTTCCGGTTCTTCTTCCGTACTGAAGTCCTCTGTTATACATACCCTGCGGACTGACGTCGTATACATAACTCAAAATTCTCGCCGCTTTCTGCATAGTAGTATTTAATAAATTATTATCCGCTTTAATTATCTCGTTAAGCAAATCGGAAGACATTTGAATCATTGACGGATTTAAGTCAAGTATCGTTTTAATATTAAAGACCGTGTTTGTTTTTTTATCCGCGGCAAGTTTAATTATTGTTTTTGTCAAATCGTCGCCGGCAGTTATTTTATCAACGGATTTAATCTGCACGATGCCGAGATTTTTTACAAGCGAGCCGTAATCCTCAAGAAGCTCCTGCGCAATATCGTACAACTCAACGGCAAACAATGCGTTTAAACTCTGTTTATTGACCGTCATTTTTAATCTTATCAACTCTCTCTTTACCGCGTCGTTATAAACTAATTTTGACAAATCCAGCCTCAAGCCGTCTATTCCCGTTCCGCCTGTTCTGTAATTGCGCATTCTTTCGTCAATATGGCCCGTCAGCAGTTCTAATTCTTCCTGATTGGCGATAAAATACATAAATTCAACTTTTAAGCCTTCTTCATGAGCCAGTTTTAAAAGGCCTGATATCGCCGCGCTGTTTTCGTTTAACATTTTATTGTCAACCGATATTACAATGCTGTCTATGCCCTCTGTTTTTTTCATCTGCATATACTGCCTGTTATTATATTCGGTTAAATCGGCTTCCGTTATATTTACAGATACAAGAGGTTTGGTCGACGAAACGGAATTTACAGGATTTACCTTAACTTCTTCCAATAACGCCATAAATAACGAATTTGAACTTGCTCCTGTTCCAACGACCGTTTTTGCTCCGTTTTTCGCAAAAATATTTTTTAAAGACTGTTCGTCAATTCCGGCAAGTTGAAAATCCGAAACGTCTATTATTTTATTTTTTGACATATCCTCCTGAGACACGTCTTCAATCAATTCCTTAAAAATTTCTTCTTCAGGAGCGGCCGTTGTTTGCTCATAACCGTATTTTGTCAGATTGCCTTTCTTTTCAATAAGGGCAAAACCGTTTTTCAGTCCGCGTTTATTTTCCGTTTGTAATCCGCTGTCGCCTTTTAATATTAAATTTACCTTTACTCCGTTTTCGGCAAGATAGACTGCAAGTTCCGTCTTTTTTACATCCGAAGCATCGGCTATTACGGTATAAGATGTCGTATCTTTATATATGAAATTTATAATAAAAAGCTGCATAAAAAGCATTATTCTTTTAATATTTTCGGCGGCAAAATCTATAAACGCGGCATTTTTTATTTTATCCGCCTTTTGCCCGGATTCAGACAAAGCGGCCGCGACCGGAATTTGAACGCTGTCTTTTAAATCAGCGACAATATTGGCAGGTTTAAAGTCCGGTTTTGTCGCAATCATTGCGATATTGTAACTTATAAAATCAAAAATTCTTTCAAACATAAGCGTATTTGCCGCTATTCCGGAAATATTAGGATAAATGGAGCGCAGCGGCACCGTTCCTTCAACATCATCCCTTCCCGTATTGAGTATTACTAAATCGCCGTAATTTTCCTCTCCGCTGTTTTTTAAATCAACGACGCACGCATCGACTCCGACTGATAATTCGTCGCCTGAATATATTATCCTATCGGACGGTATATTGAAACGTTTTGACAAATACTTTATGGCAACGGCTTTGTTTGTATTATTTTTAAAAAAATCAATCGTTGATTTCCCGCCTGCTCTGATGCTGAAATGTTCCAAACCTTCTCTTAAAATAACGTCAGAGCAATAATCAACCAAACAATCTCTTACCGCCATAGGTCTTATCTGCGTAACCACATACGTTGTCCTTTCTTCATTTGCGACCATAGGCTCTCTCTTAAACGCCTCACTCATAATATAATCTTTTTCGCTGAAATCTTCTTCAACGCCGGACCTGTATACTCTTATTAATTCAAGAATGGAAACAAGCCTCATTATTTTAAGGAATCTGTCTTTGTTTTCTTTGGCTTTCGTTTCTTTATATATTATGTTGATTATATTTTTTATTTCTTTTCTTTTTTTTGTATTAAATAAATTAAACAATTCTTGCTTATCTTTCAGATTTAAAATTTGAATTACGGATTCAATATCTTCGTCATATTTTTGGCTTACGACAGTTTTTACAAAATCATTATATGACGGATTTCTGTTGTCAACCAGAAGTTTTTGTATATCATTTGCAAAGTCTATAAATAAATCATGCCACGGAACTTCAATATCGTTATAAAAAGCTTCACGTATCATTTTTTTATCGTAGGGCAGCATGCGCGCTTTTGAAAATTCGTCAAGATAATGATCGTCTAAAATCCAACTTTCGCCGTCATATGTTATTCTTTCTCTGGCCGATACTACAAAGATCTGGTCAACCAAATCTATTATTACGGGCGATATGTCGTCTATTCTGCTTTTCAATCTTTGAAACATCGCGCCGGTAACGATTACGGGTTTTCCTATATCGTATAAATGCAGTTTTGAAAAAATATTTTTCATTCTGGCATCCATGACTTTGGCTCTGGGGGCTATATTTTCGTCCATATCGGCTATATTTAATATTCTCGACAACTGACCCATTTTTTCAAAATATTCTCTTGAAGCCTCAAAGCGTCCGTCGGACGATATACCGTAATTAAATATATTGCCGTCTTTATCGGCAAATATGATTTTGCCGTCTTTATCAATTGCTGCCGCGATTTTATTTTCAATTACATACATCATGCCGGCTCTTGCAAGTTTATTATCCCATGCCCCTATTTTTTCAAGAAACGCTTTCAGCCTCGGCAAATCAGAAAAGCTTAAATCGTTCCAATTGATTATTTGCTGCAATTCGTTTATTTCATCTTTTATAATTTCATTTTCCGGTTTCTTTACGGGTTCGCGTTTTACTTCTGTTACAAATTTTTCAATATCATAAGGATGCTGTTTGAAAACAGCGTCGGATATATCTGCGGCTTTATCAATTGAAATTCCTATGCCGGCATACCATCCTGAAGACAGTTCTTTTTTCTGTTTAGCCGAAACAAGAGCGAGAACGGCTTTTTTCACGGCATCTTCGGGATTTATCGCATAAACTCTGCGGTAACGCGCCAATTCTTTTGTATCGTTTAGCCCCGGTATTTTTACGATGTATTCTTTTTGTCCGTCCTTTTGTTCCGGCATAACATATTCGCCGTCAGATATCGTAAACGGAGGCATATTCATTTTGCAGTTTAACATAGCGCCTAGCGTTTTTATATCGTATTCGGTCCAGAAAGCTCTTTCCTGCTCCAATGCTTTTTCTCTGTTTTTATAGTATCTTAAAAGCGCCTTAAAAAGAGCCTGCTTCGGAGAATATGCTTCAACCGTGTCGTTAAAAATATTTTTTGTTCCCGCAATAGGTATTGACACAGTAAACTTATATTGGATATTTTGAGTAAATTCGGGATACAGTTCTCTGCTGGTTTCAATTTCTTTTTGACGGGTTTCTTTTTTAACGGCAGATCGGCCGTCGGCAGCTTCCGATATTTTTGTCACTTCGGGAATTTCCGTTACGATATGGTCAATTTTATCGGCGTATTTGGAATATATAGCGGACGCTATTTTATCTATATTTTTTCTGTTTACGGCAATATCGCCATACCAGCCTAAAATCAGTTCCCCTCTTTCTTTTGCAAGAACAAGTTCCCTTACGGCGTTTTTTACGGCTTCTTCCTCGGATGAAGCGTAAACTTGCTGATATACTTCCAGACTTTTATGTTTATTAAGTCCCGAAATTGCCACACTGTACGCCTTTAATTCTTTTTTTACGATTCTTGATACGGATTTATCCGTTCTTAAAGCAAGCGAATTGCTTTTATGCTCTTCAATTATATCGCCGAGATTATAATCTTTAAAAATTATTGCCAGAATTTTTACTATATTCTTATCGGACACAGAAACATCATCAGTGTCGTCGCCTATATTATTATAGTCGGCGGTTTCTTCTGCCGTATCCATCAAATACGGAACGTCAACGTACCTGCCGTTTGTAAGCTTTCCTTCTTTTATGGCTTTAAATATTTTAAAAAGAATGTTTGCCGCGGCTCCTTTCGGAGAATGGGCATACGTATATTGATATTGCGCAGGCAGTTTATTGTTGATGTTAGGTATAACGACTTTAAACAAAATTCCGTCGCCGGAAAACTGAGGAGGAATTTTATACTCGCCTGACGGAGACGTTTCCGCGGGAGCGACGGTTTCCTGATAGTCGGATTCTACCGCCCTGAGTTCATATTCAATTTGGTTCTTTTCCCATAATCTGCCTTCGCAGAGATTATACGCCGTTGTATTAATTATACTTGCTTCACTCGGGCTTCTTTTTCCCTGCGCAACTAATTTACCTTTTCTGTAAACGTCATAATTTTTTCTTTCTCCGCGCGGAGTTTTTTCAAGTCTTGCGTGCGGATTTTTAATATTCCAGATTATATGAGGAACTATCAGAGATACAACCCATTGAACTGCAGTTAAAATTAATGTACCGGCCGGAACTGCATAAAAAACTGAAAATGCCAAAACTGCGACTGCTATAAAAGTACTTGCTCTTACTATCGATGTGAGTCTGTTCAAACCTTTTGTTCTTATTTCCTTATTATCGGGAGAATGCTGTCTTAAAAACCATTCTCTGAATTTTTCGCTGAAACTTGACGCAAATATATACGGAGATTCCAAAAAAGCCGTCATAAAAGCTTTTGACACGGCATGTCTGCCGTTATTAAAGAAAACAGTCTGAGGCATTACTCCCGGATCTTCATAAATCCAATCAATAAAACTTTTTATTTTTTCAAGTTTTATCTGCGAAACTTTGTCAGCCAAAGCCTTTTCATTCAATAATTCCAAAACTTTTTCATAAGAATCATTACCCAGAGACTTAAACAAATTTCTAAGATTTGTTCTTACTAAAGACGCCTGTTTAACGTCAAAAGTTTCTATAAGAGAAAAAATAGAATCATAAGTGTCTTCGGACACAGCATTTAAACCGGTATTTTGAAAAGAGTCTTTCGGAGCGATATCTCCCTTTAAAGTATAAACTATAAGCCTTGCATATTCACCGAGCACAGGCTGCAAAAGTTCTGAATAATTTTTATTTGTTTTATTGACAGTCATGCTGTACAATGCGATATTTGGGTCCAATATTCTGTTGGCCGTGCCCATTGTTCTCATCTGCTGGACCGGCGTCTGTATTACGGCAATATTTTTAACGCCGGAAGGAAGAAGTTTTTTTGAATTTTGAAGATTTTCATATGTATTTGACGATTCCGTCTCAAGAATAATTTTTGATTCAATATTACTTTTTCGTTTTTCACTGATACCGTCTGACTTGGCTATTATGTTGAGAATAATAAATTTTATTATTGCCGCTTCTGATATCTGCGGAGAAATACTTCTTAATCTTGTTTTAATTTCAGAATTTGACGCTTTTGACAATTCCTTTTCAAGAGAAGAAAATTCCGAGTTGCTCATCGATATAAATTTTTCAACAGATTTAGAGCCCGTATTTTTTATACCTGATTCTCTTACGGCTTTTAAAAGGGAAACAGTTAAACGTCCGCAACCGCCGGATATAATCAATTTTTTAATTTTGCCGTTTTTAAGCATTTCGTAAGCATATTTAAAAGTCTCTATTTCATCATTGCCGCAAAGCAGAGCATATTCCACGTTGCCATATACAAAATCCGAATGCGAAAGATTATTAAAAAGTTTGTTAATTAAAATATCTTTCTGCTGTTGCGAATACAATTTGCTTCTTGTTATTTTGAAAAAGTTAAAAAATGACATTGCCGAACGCCTGATATTTTGCATTGAGGACGCTATTTTCGTCATCAAAGGCGTTGAATTCATAATTTTATAATTGCGTATATATTTATCGGTTTCTTTTCTTAGAATACCGGATATTATCTCAGTACCGTTAGAATACAAATATTCATAGCCCTGATGTGTTTTATTAGCCGGATAAGATCCGAAAACAACCGATTTAAAATTAAGTTTGGCTATTGTTTTTGCACATTTATTGCACGGCGCAAGCGTACAGTAAAGTTCCGCGCTTGCCAGAGGATTTTCCAGAACGTCGTCTATATATTTCAAAAGCTCATTTGTTTCTTTAAACAAATCGTCAACTGTTTTGTCACTGTAATTAATTTTCAGTTTTTTTACGATTCTGTTGTTTCTGAACATATCGCTTTTTAAACTGGTTGCATTCATTTTAATCTGCGACAAAAGCAAAACGACGGCTTTTTTTTCATTTTCAGGCAATGAACTTTTTGGAACCGCATTTTCAAGGAAGTTTATTATTGTAAGAGTTTCGGCATGTATAAGCGATTTTGTATCATTCAATCCGCGCCCTTCAATGCCGTCCGCGTTTATTATATAACCGCCGACGGGAGGCTGTATAAATGACAAAAACCAGCTTCTTGATTTTTTCGCTAATTTTACTTGTTCCAACGCCTGATTCATACCGTAAACCAAATCATTGTCATCGCGTTGTGATGTAATATTTGATTTTATTTCGTTTATGTTTATCGTTTCTGAAGGTTTATTAATGCCGGAAAGTTCAAGTTTTTTTGTTATTGAGATGTCTTCAAAAGGGCCTTTAACTATTGCATCGCCTATATTTGAAATTCTTTCTGTAAGTTTTTTATCAACGGTATATGTAAATACCCTGAAAAGAGGTTCCGTGCCCGACGCCCTTAAAGTTAAAAGAGTTTTTATTAAATCTCCTTCTTTGTAATCCGGTCCGGCTAATTGAATCTGCATTCCCTGTTGCGGAAGTTTAATAATATTTATTACTTTAAGTTCTTTCGGCATTCCCAGACGGTAAATCAACTCCGTTATTTCTGCTTCATCGGTTTGGTCTATCCAGTCAATAAAAGCTTTTTGTCTTTTATCGGCAATTTTTCTAACTATTTCTAAAACTATTTCCTTAAAATCTTTATTTTCGTACCATTCATCAGTTTCGTATAATTGTTTTTTTGACCATTCTATAATTTTTGCTGTTTGGGAAGGAGTTAACGTTTTTTTAACTGTTATATTTGAAGAGTCTGCTTCATCAAACTGATTTTCATAAACTTTTACATCAAGTATATCTTGAGTTAATTGTTCTATTTCTTTTTCAACAATATCGTTAAATTTGATTGATAATTCTATTGAATGAACTTTAAAGCCTATCTTTTTTTCTACTTTTTCAAGCAGTTGGGCAAGAGATTCTTGCCTGTTTACTGCAAACAATATAGGCATCATAGTTGCAGGAGCGCCGTCCTTATCGTATAATCCGATTGATATGCCGCCGGAACTTTCAACTCCTATCAAAAACTTCTTGCCTGATTTTTCAATACTCTTCTGGGTGTCGGCAATATTTTTCCATCCTACAGACGTTGTTATTACGCTAAAGGGAATATATTCTTTTTTTTCATATTTTGTTCTGTATTCTGATTTTATTTCTGTACCTATGGCCGTATTGTCGTCTCCAAAAGCTATATTCATAAAGTCTTCGGAATATTTTTTGGCTAGTTCGTCCAAAGCAAATGTCGTAACAATATTTTTTACTATTAGGCCTTCAAATTTTTTGATTTCACTAAGAGTAAGCTGCCCTGCATCCCTTTTGGCTTTCATCTGAGCAATTATATTTTCAAGCAACTCATAAGTATCTATAACACCTATTTCATCAGGCGTCATATGATTGCCGCCTATATCCTTAACGCAGAATCTGTCTCCGTCAGGATCAGTTGCCAAACCAAATGAAAAATCAACATCCATCCCTTGTTCTTTAAAAAGAGCCTTTCCTTTTTCAACCATATCTGAAAGTTCTTCTGTATTTTCTTTTTTAGGTTCGGGATTTACTACACCTCCAAATGCCACATCTCTGCTTTCGTTTATTATTATTACATTGACAAATCCGTAATATTCAAACAAACTCTTTAATACCGGCATCAAAGCGGTGTTTTTTCCGTCAAGGACAATACCTATTCGTGCGGCTTTCTTTTTGAACAACCCGAGAGAACCTGCATCGTTTAATCCTGCAAGGTTATTGAGTTTGTTTATTACATATTCAAGATGTTTCAGCTCCGCGTCTGTTACTATTATTGAATTTTCTTTTTGGGCTATTTTAAGCGATTTTCCGTTTGACCTGTCCTGTATTTGTTTAATTTCGGCAGCTATTTTATCAGTAAACTCTACAACGGCCGGAGCTCCGTCTCCAAAATTTAATTTTACGCCGTTATGTTCTTTTGGATTGTGACTTGCCGTAACGTTTAATGTGGCGGCAAATTTACCGGGCATTGCCTCTTTAACGTAACAGGATATTGTAGGAGCGGCTATTTTTTCTTTAACCGTATAACACTGTATTGCATTTGCCGTTAAAACTCGTTCCATCACTATAGAAAACCATTTGCCTAAAAATCTCGTGTCATTTCCTAAAAAAACAGCTTTAGGCATATTGGAATCGGCGTTTATTTTGTTAGCCAAAGCCTGCGCTATAAGGGCAACGTTATTAAAATCAAACTTTACAAGCATTTCGCCTCGGTTTCCTGCAGTTCCAAACTCAACTTCTTTTTCTTTTGACGAAGGAATGCCTGTTAAATCGCCTTTTAAGTATTTTTCAAGCTGAAGCAAAAGTATTAATATTTTTGCCTCGACTAATTTCTTTTTTTCTTCACTGCTAAAAGCAAATGTATCTTCAGGACCGCCCAAAAATGCGTCAGTCTCTATCATCCTTTGAATATCTATTTTTGTCTGGGCGACAAGTTCAGGATAATCTTTTGATGCAAGTGTTTCTATTGAATTTATTACTCTGTTCAGTTCATTGGTGCTGAAAATATCAGCGGGGATACCGGCTGTCAATTCTTCTTCAAGATTTTTAATCTCTTTTTCAAATTCATTTTTAAGAGGATTATTGTCTTTAACAAGTTTTTTAATCCGGTTAAAATCTATTGTCGCTGTCTTTCCGGCTCTTCTTGCTTCTCTAAGCTGTCTGAATGCGTTCTGAATTTCATTAAAAGCCGCAAATGTATCCTGATATTGCGATATCGTAGCTTTTTCTTTATCTGCAAGAGTTTCTTGCTGCGTTAAATCTATTACTTCTTTGCTGCCGTTATCAAATATTACTTCCGCGCCTTCTTCTTTTACGCTTATGCCTGTGATTCTTTCTTTTGCGCCTAATGTTTCAAGCATTTGATTCAATACGCTTATCGTCAAACCTTTTACTCTCAGTACATCAGCGTTAAGAACTGCTCCTTTTCCCAACTGCGATACAAACATCTTCTGCAGCGTATTGTATAACACTTCGCTCTGCTGTCTGAATATTTCCTCATACTTCTGCTCCGCCGTCGCCGCGCTCTCGGTAACATTCGGCGTCACAACTATATAACTTATCCCCTCATCCTCCAATAACTTCGTAAATCCGTACGTGTGAAATCCGCCCGTTATTACTACCTTTATATCCTTCTTCCCGTTTATCTCTTCCAGCACTTTTCCCTGATGGTCTACATCCGCCTTTATCCTTATCCCTTCCCTCTGTCCCTCCGGCATTATTCCCATCACGTTCTTTATAAAATATCTGTTCCTCTCAACATTATCTCTGTAAAACTTCTCAAACAACTCCATATATCTGTTTATATCTATTATCCCGTCTATATCAACATACTTCTTCCACATTACTCTAAACGTTCCCATATTGGCCGTAAAATATTCATATTCATCGGCCGTAAGCTTGTTGTTCAAATACCCCTTCATATACTCTACATATTCTTTTAAAAAGTATATCTCTCGCTCAAATTCGTTTACCGCAAATCTGTTATGGATCTCTCTGACTAATCCCTTCTCCTCATACGTAAGCTCTATCGGATTTACGCTCTGACTCAATATCATATATTCCAAAAATAAATTTATATTCCTGTATCGGCTTTCTCCCATCAATCCCTGGCTCTCCGCCACCTTCAGCAACTCAAAATAAAATTCGCTCTCCGTCGCCTTGTCTCCCAACTTCCCTGTCAGCTGCTTGTACTGCTCATAACTTAACTTCCCTTTCAATTCCGTCAATAATCCGCTTATCTCTGCGTTTATCTTCTCAGCGTCTATCTTCCTCTGCTTCTCCAATATCACTATAAAGTTTATTATCCCTCTGTATTTGCTTAAATCTATGTTCCCTTTGCGCGCTGCCTGCATCAAATACGTAAAATATCTCTCCGCGCTTATCTCTCCGGCTTTATTCTTCTTTATTATCCTGTTTAACTTCCTGTTGCTCTGCGAATAATATATCTCCGCCTTCTTCTCCAATATATATTCTATATGCGGTATATAACTGCCTATCTCCTGCTTCTTCTTATATATCTCATTGAGTCTCTTTAAATTATCTACATATATCTTCTTATCTTCTATACCCTCTATCACTCTCTCTCTGCCGCTTTCTACCGCGTAATATTCGCTCCCCGTCAACCTGCCGCTCTCCAACATATTATTCAAGATCTCTTCTTTTATCTTCTTGTCTTTTACTCCGCTTAACCACTTCGTGTTTACTTCCCCGTACGCTCCTTCTACATATACTCTCTCCAATCCGTACTTCTTATCAAGTATCTCAAGTATCGTGCTTATGTTCTTCTGCGTCTCCGCGTGGCTGTGCAAATCCTGTATGTTTATTACTATGCTCCCGCTTTTGCCGCTGTATAACGCGTCCGTTATCTTGCCTATGTTAAACGGTATCACCTTATTGGCTATCTCTCCCAGCGCCGCGCTGTTTACTACAGGCACTACTCCGGGTATAATTCCCGCATATCCCTGACCGACTACCGTCGTAAAAATAAAACATATAACCGTAAACACGGCTATGTGTTTTTTAAAGGAAGTTATTTGTGTTTTTTTATTAAACTTAATCATTAAAACTCCGCGCGGAGCAGACTTAAAAGCCTGCTCCGCGGCAATTTTTTTAAGCCGCTTTCAAAATCGCGCTTATATCTTCAACTTTCATTGTCTGCATTACGTCTATTTTGTTAATCTCACGGCTCGTTCCCAAAAGCAGCGTCAATAATCCCTCAAGCACCGCAGTTTTGTCTTCGGAACTTATTTCATCTTCAATTAAAGAAGATAAAATATTTATTGAAGCAAACTCCGTATTATACGCGCTGTCCTGTCCGTTTATAAGCCTCAAAACTTCTTTGACTTTTTCATTGTCTTTTACAGGTTCCAACGCTTCCTCAATATTTTTTTCGCCTATTGAATAACTGCCGCCGGTCAATAATCTGTATTTTACAAGCATCTCCATAAACATATCCTGATAATCTTTATTTTTAAACACAAGTTTATTGCCGTCAGCCGCATTCCATTCTATCTGTTCAAGCATGCCTAAAAGAATTCCTTTTGCCTGCTGTTCGGTATATTCTTTCGCTCTTTCCGATTCCAGCAGATATTTTTTTATTTTTACCGCAATATCAGTTCCGTCTTTGAACAATTCATACAAAGCGGCCGCATCGGCGTTTTCGGCCGAAATGTTTCTGCCTTTTATAATTCCTTTCAAATACTGTCCTTCCGGAGTAGTATTAAATATGGCGCTGAGCAGTTCTGCGACGTTTTTAATTCCTATAAAGCTGAATCCGTCGTTAGATCTGTCAAACGCTTCTATTATCTGAGAATCAAAAGCGACCATTGATATGTTATTATTGACAAACAATGACATTAATTCTTTCCGGTCAAATATGCTGTTTGCGTCTTTATCAATGTTTACGTCAACTATAACGTTTTGTCTGTCGGTTACGTTTCTGATATCCTTATAATTTACTATTCTCTTGATGCCGTTCTTATTGAAAATACCCTTATATTCGGCTTCAGCGATTGACGAAGGCATTTTTACGGCAAGATTTTTTATTTCTTTCTGCAGTTTTGTTAACGCTATCAAAAGATAAGAAACCGACGCAAGTTCTCCCAAATCTGACAGATCAAGGTTAATGCCGTCTATCGCAAACTCTCTAAAAGTTTTCGTCATCACGGAAATATTTTTTATAAAGTCGTCAAGACCTGTTTTTCTGAAATCAACTTTGTAATTAAATACGATTTTTAAACCGTTGGCATGAGCCGATTTTATCAGTTCAGAGAGTTTTTCCGTTTTACCGGCAATAACCGCTGAATCAACCGTTATATTTATAGTTGTAAGTCCTTTTTCTTTTGCGCTTTGAATCTTTGCGCCGTCATAGCCGTCAATCTGTTCAGCCGATATATTC
>Ga0302241_1001086_pt1 | contig 21273 bp, 18 predicted proteins | sample AAG_UR_Arg_MG_FD_193532 | JGI IMG/M metagenome (GOLD analysis project Ga0302241, IMG submission 193532) | Enriched activated sludge microbial communities from anaerobic digester in WTTP, New Holstein, Wisconsin, United States - AAG_UR_Arg | ecosystem: Engineered > Bioreactor > Anaerobic >... | reverse complement strand
CCCTTTTTTAAAAGGTTTTATCGATACATTCCGGTTGCGGCATGAAGGCAGAAAAATGATCGAGCATATAAACTGGTATCCGGGGCATATGAAAAAGACCCGGGAACTGATACAGCAGAACTTAAAACTAGTGGGTGCGGTAGTGGAGGTAGTGGATGCCAGGATTCCAATCTCCAGCCGAAACCCGGTCATCAACGAGCTTATAAGTGGCAAGCCCGCGATAATCGTATTGAATAAAAGAGATCTTGCAGACCCAAAAGCGGTGAATGGCTGGATAACTCATTACAAAGAGCAAGGCATTCATGGTACGGCTTTGAATGCCAACACAGGCGATGGAGTGCCGGATCTTTTGGGGCTGCTATCGGAGATCCAGGCTGAAAGAAACAGAGACAGGCTTCGGCAAAAGCCGTTGCGGCTGATGATCGTAGGAGTCCCCAATGTAGGCAAGTCATCACTGGTAAACAGGCTGACTGGGAAAAAAAGCGCAAAAACGGGAGACCGGCCCGGTATTACCAGAGGGAAACAATGGCTTTCAATGGAAAACGGCATGCAGCTTCTTGATACCCCGGGAATACTATGGCCGAAATTTGAAGATCCAAAGGCAGGCCTGTATTTAGCTTTTTGCGGCTCTATAAAAGATGAGATAATGGATATCGAATCCCTCGCATTAGAACTGATAGATGTGCTTTCTCAAAGATATCCTGATTTGTTGACGGCGAGATATAAGATAGAGAAATTAGAAGGAACACCTCTTGCCACCATGGAGGCCATCGCAGAAAAAAGAGGCTTTGTGCTTCCCGGGAAGCGCATAGATTATGAGCGCACTGGGCGCACTATAATGGATGAATTCCGTAAAGGGACTCTAGGGAAAATCACGTTGGAACATTGGAGCCCATGAAATGAAAAAGGAAGAACGGCATCAGCTTCTTATCAAGAAGCTGAAAGAAATGAAAGTATACGAGGATGCCCTTTATGAAAAGGGCATTACATACATTGCAGGGGTGGATGAAGCAGGTAGAGGCCCTCTCGCGGGGCCGGTAGTTGCGGCAGCTGTAGTGCTTCCAAAGGATTTCGATGTATTGGGAGTGGATGATTCAAAGAAGCTTTCTAAAAAAAAGCGGGAGGAGTTTTACGAGGAAATAAAAAAAGCGGCTGTGGCCTACGGTATCGGCAGCATTGACAATGAGACCGTGGACCGCATAAACATATTGGAAGCGACTAAGGCTGCAATGAAAGAGGCGCTGCGGCAGCTTGAAAGAGATCTGAGAGAAAGCATTGGAGCCGATTGGAAAAGCCTCACCGGTAATGAAAGCCGAAAAGCCCCTTGCTGTATACAGCATGTCTTAATAGATGCTCTGATCCTGAAGGATGTGCCGATTCCACAGACTGCCATAATCCACGGCGACGGGTTAAGCTTATCCATAGCTGCCGCCTCAATAATGGCTAAAGTGAGCCGTGATCGAATGATGGATGAGTATAATGAACTTTACCGGGGCTATGCTTTCGACAGCAATAAAGGCTATGGGACAAAGGCCCACTTTGAAGCTCTCAAAACCCGTGGTCTTTGCCCGATCCACAGGAGGACATTTGTAAATACAGCATCCTTTGCCGATTTGCTTTTTTTGGAGGAGGAGTCGGAAGCACCTGTAAAATAACTCCTTGACAAACAGCTGTCTGCCGCTAAAATGAATATATAGCTTTCATTTGGAAAGTGAATGAATATGGATGCAATGAGCAAGAGGAGTAACGAATCACCCTTCTACAGAGAAAAGACCCTAAACCCGGAAACAGGTCAGGCTGAGAGGTCTTGAAAACAGGATTTCGCGAAGGTCGCTTGGGAGCATATTAAATGAGTGTTGTGTTTTATCGCCGCCGTCGGCCGGAGTTGAAGCGCAAAATTAAGGTGGTACCGCGGAAATTTTCGTCCTTATGCAGAAGCATAGGGTTTTTTTAGTATTGGAGGGATAGCAGTGGAAAAAAACCTGAATAAGACTTATGATCCGAAAGAGTTTGAAGGAAGGCTATATGAAAAATGGGAGAAAAGCGGAGCGTTTCACGGCAAAAGAGATAAGCAAAAACATCCATTTACCATCGTAATGCCTCCGCCCAACATTACTGGACAGCTTCATATGGGGCATGCTCTGGACCATACATTGCAGGATGTACTGACCCGCTGGAAAAGGATGCAGGGTTTCGACGCCCTCTGGCTTCCGGGAAGCGACCATGCCAGCATAGCCACAGAGGTGAAAGTGGCTGAAAAAATCCGCAAGGAAGAGGGAAAAACAAAAGAGGAATTGGGCAGGGAAGAATTCTTAAATAGAGCCTGGCAATGGAAAGAGACCTATGGAGGGAAGATCACGGAGCAGTGCAGAAAGCTGGGGGATTCCTGCGACTGGGAGCGGGAACGATTTACAATGGATGAAGGCTGCAACAAGGCCGTGGTAGAGTTCTTTGTGACCCTTTACGAAAAGGACTTGATTTACAAAGGGAATCGCATCATAAACTGGTGCCCGAGCTGCGGCACTTCTCTTTCCGATGCCGAGGTGGAGCACGACGATAAAAACAGCAAGTACTACTATATCCGTTATCCCGGCGAAGACGGGAGTGAAGGTATTGTTGTTGCGACGTCAAGACCTGAGACGATGTTCGGAGATGTTGCCATAGCCGTGAATCCGTCGGACGGGCGCTATACCGGCATGGCAGGGAAAACAGTTATCCTGCCTATTGCAGGAAAGCCCATTCCTGTTTTAGCAGATCCTTATCCGGATCCCGAGAAGGGCACGGGCGCTGTGAAAATCACCCCCGCTCACGATCCTAACGACTTTGAGGTGGGATTGCGCCACGATCTGCCCCGGCCTTCCTGCATTGAGCCGGATGCGACCATGAATGCTCTGGCGGGAAGGTATGAGGGCATGGATCGCTACGAATGCAGAAAAGCCTGGGTCGCAGATCTCGAAGCTGCCGGATATCTGGTCAAGGTGGAAGATATGGTGATACCTGTAGGTGAATGCTATCGCTGCAAAGATGCGGTAGAACCCATGCTGTCGGAGCAGTGGTTCGTACGTATGGAAGAGCTGGCAAAGCCTGCTATCCAAGCCGCCGAAAAAGGGAATCTGATCCATGTGCCGGAGCGATTTGAAAAAATATACCTTCATTGGCTGGAAGAGATCAAGGATTGGTGCATTTCAAGGCAGTTATGGTGGGGACACAGGATCCCGGCATATTACTGCCGGGATTGCGATCAACTGATGGTTGCGAGGGAGGCGCCGGAAGAATGTACGAAATGCGGCAGCCGCAATATCATTCAGGACGAGGATGTGCTTGACACCTGGTTCAGTTCCGCACTTTGGCCCTTTTCCACCCTTGGATGGCCCGAAAAAACTCCAGATCTTGAGCATTATTTCCCGACGGATGTGCTGGTGACAGGCTATGACATCATATTTTTCTGGGTGGTAAGAATGGTGTTTTCTTCACTTGCCATGACAGGCCGAGTACCTTTCCATCATGTCTACATTCACGGTCTTGTAAGAGATGGTGAGGGAAGAAAGATGGCCAAGTCTCTGGGCAACGGCATAGATCCTCTGGAGATCATTGACCGGTACGGAGCCGATGCCCTGAGGTTTATGCTGGCTACGGGAATAAGCCCGGGGAGCGATATTCGCTTCAAGCTGGACAGGTTGGAATCATGCCGCAATTTCGCTAATAAGCTATGGAATGCTTCCCGTTTCGTTATTATGAATCTTCTGGACGAAGAGGGCAATTTCAAACCTATGGCCGGCGGAGAGAATGTTCTTGAATATTTGCGGCTCAAAGACGAGGATAAGTGGATCCTGAAAAAAGTCAATGAGGCCGTTTCAGAGATTACTGAGAATATGGAGAAATACGATCTGGCTATGGCTGGCCAGAAAGTCCAAGAGCTGATATGGAACGAATATTGTGACTGGTATATCGAGCTGGTGAAACCACGGCTTTACGGCGGAGATGAGGCAGATAAACAGACAGTGAGATTTGTTTTGGTAAAGGTCCTAAAGGATATGCTGTCCCTGCTTCATCCTTTCATGCCATTTATCACTGAGGAAATATGGAGCTTTTTGCCGGGTAACGAAGGTATGCTGATTATTGCGCCATGGCCGGTTTGCGACGAGGCTTTGGATTTTTCCGCAGAAGGCCGGAGAATAGAGCTTGCCATGGAAATAATACGAAGCATCAGAAACATCCGGGCAGAAGCGGAAGCTGTCCCGTCAAGGAAGCTGCGTGCGGTGATCCTTTCAACGGGAGAAACACTGCAGGCAGTCAAAGCCGGTGAGGAGCACTTGAAAAACCTGGCGAATCTGTCAGAGGTATGCCTGATCAAGGATAGGATAGACATTCCGGAGGAAGTGATGTCCGCCGTGGTGTACGGAGCGGAAATATTTATCCCCTTAGATGATTTGCTGGATTACAAGGCAGAATTCCAAAGGCTGGAAAAGGAGAAGACCAGACTCTTTGAGGAAAGGAAAAGGATCTTCGCAAAGTTGGAAACCGCGGGGTTTACGGAAAAAGCGCCGAAGGTCGTTGTGGATGCAGAGCGTGACAAATTAGCCAAATCCGAAGCAATGCTCGCAAAGATTGAAGAACGCCTTGCCGTCGTTTCAAAAAAACTATAGGGTTATCCAATGAACTATGAAGAGACAATAAACCGTATACACGGTTTCCAAAAGTTCGGAAGCAGGCTGGGGCTTGAAAGAATGGCTGTGCTTATGGATATCCTCGGGAACCCACAGGATGATATGAAGGTGATCCATGTCGCGGGTACCAACGGCAAGGGCTCTGTTTGCAGGTTTTTGGCCTCAATGCTGAAAGAAAACGGTTACAGGGCGGGGCTTTATACCTCGCCCTATCTTGAGAGATTTACTGAACGCATAGAGCTGGACGGCATAGAGATTTCCAGGGAAGACTTGGCAGACTGTGCTTCGGCGGTCTTTAATGCGGTGGATATTATGCTTGCAGAAGGTTGCGAATCTCCAACTGAATTCGAACTTGTAACTGCCATAGGCTTTGTATATTTCAGCCGAAAGCCCATTGATATACTTGTTTTGGAGGTGGGCCTGGGCGGCCGAGGAGATTCCACTAATATGATCAAAGCTCCGCTGGCATCTGTGATTACCTCTGTTTCCTACGATCATATGAATGTTCTCGGAAGCACCCTTGAAGAAATCGCAGCCGAAAAAGCGGGAATAATCAAGGAAGGTTGTCCGGTAATATCCAATGTTGAAGATCCGGGAGCAGCGGCCGTGATAAGAAGGATAGCAAAGGAGAAGGGCAGCTTTTTATATGATGCTGCGCAAATCCAACCGCAGAACATAAAAAAATCTCTGAAGGGCTACAGCTTTGAAATAAAAACCGGCCATAATAAACCGGCCGGTTTGTTCCGCGCCGAATTGGGAATGATAGGAATGCATCAGGTGTCAAATGCGATTTGCGCCCTTTCCGTGATTGAGGTTTTAGAAGACAGGGGTATAATATCATGCAAAGAGGAGAATTTACGGAAAGGGTTAAAAAAAGCTTATAATAAGGGCCGCTTTGAAATATTGAAAGAATCGCCCCTGCTGATTATAGACGGAGCCCATAACGAGGCCGGTGTCAAAGCTCTTGCCCGAGTCGTAAAGGATCATTTTCGCGGGAAGAAGCTGCTTCTTGTTATCGGCATGCTGGCAGATAAAGAAGTAGGCCGTTTGGTTCAAGAGTTTTCCGCTATCGAGGGTGATATCGTCACAGCAGAACCGGACAACCCTAGAAAGCTTAAATCGGAGGAGCTCTGCCGGTCCGTTAAATGCATGGGACGAGAGTGCGTTGCTTTAGGTGATTGGGAAAGCGCCTGCGCTTATATACGCAATGAAATACATAAATACGATGCCGTTATTGTAGCAGGTTCACTGTATTTGATCGGTAAGATAAGGGGTCAGTTTAGCAATGAAAATGAAGAAGGTATTGCTGATTTATAATCCAAAGGCGGGAAACGGACTTTTTAAAGCAAATCTGGACAAGATCATCGAGGAATTTCAAAAGAAACGCACTTTGGTCATGCCAGTCCGTGCCGATAGACCTGCCGTAATGAACGAAGTGTTCAGGACTGCCGAAAGGGAGGGGCTGTCCAAGGTAATTGCCGCCGGCGGGGACGGTACCATAAACATGGTGGTCAATACCATGCTGAACAATGGTACAAATCTGCCTGTAGCCATTTTCCCCTCAGGGACGGCAAACGATTTTGCCCATTATTTCGATATCCCTCATAATATTGACGAAATGGTAAGGATCGCAACAGAAGAAAACTATACCTATGCCGATGTGGGCTGTGTCAACGGAAAGTATTTTGTCAATGTGGCAGCCATGGGATTTTTAGTCGATGTGAGCCAGAAGACAGACCCCAACATCAAAAATACCCTTGGGATCATGTCCTATTATCTAAAAGGCGTCAGCGAAGTGCCTAAGCTTCAGCCCATTCCGATCAAAATCGAAAGCGCCGAGTATTCCGGAACAGAAAAAATGTATTTCATGCTGGTGATGAACGGCAAATCCGCAGGAGGATTCAAAAGGGTGGCGCCGGAGGCCAGGATCGACGACGGTCTTTTAGATGTGCTTCTCTTCAGGGAGATGTCGTTAACCGAACTGCCAGGGCTCTTGTTCAATTTCATGCAGGGAAATCATTCGGAGAACAAGAATGTGATCTTTTTCAGGACAAGCAAGCTTCGTCTTGAAACGGATGCAGATATAGATATTGGCACCGATGTAGACGGCGAAAAGGGATGTGAATTTCCTCTCGATATTACCTGTATTCCAAAGAAACTGTGCATAAACACACTTCGAAAAGATATGGAGGGATCAAACTGGTGAACTATAAGATAAGCGTAACAGACGAATATGAAAAGCTGGTAGAGATGTTCATCCGCCATGACCTTGAGTTTTCCTTCGATGAACCGCTTCCCACGGATCTGGTAAAGTGCTGGAAAGCTGAGGATGAAGGCGGAAATCTATTGAGCGGCTGCGTGCTTGCCATGAGGGGCGGAGAGTACATAATAGACGGCATAGCCACCGAACCGGAATACAGGAAGGAGAAGATAGCGGGAACCCTTCTTCTTCTTGCTGTTGATGAGGCCAGAAAAAGAGGCGGCAAGGCAGTGTATCTGGTAGCTAAAGCTCCCGGCTTTTTCCGAAAGCACGGATTTCAAAGGATCGAGGCATCTTCGGTCTCGGATTTGTTCGATTGTTGTTCCTGCCCGCAATTTAACAGATCCTGCTATCCGGAAGTAATGAAATTGGAATTGTAAAATCGAGTAGGGGGAAGTAATTTCCCTCTACTCGATTAATACATTGATACTAGTTAGTTTTGATGGATGTTATCTTTGATTCCAGCTCCGCAATAGTTGCTTCAGCTGTTTTGATTATGTCGCAGAGTCCCGTACCGGGGCCTTCCGAGGCATCTTTAATGTCTTCATAATATAGCTTGCCGAGATCTATGAAAGCTTGTTGGATCTTTTTCTGTTCACCGGATATCTCGTTTTTCAGCCTGGTGATTTCTGCCAGCTCCTTAGCTTTTTCAGCTGCGTCAACAGCGACCTCACCGATTTTGTTCCCTAAGTTCTTGAGAAAAGCCATAGCCATACCTCCTTTTTCACTATTATATTCTATATTGATAAACAGCACAATATTAAAGGCAAAAAGTGGGCTTTAGTAACCTCTATTAACCGGTTTGCAAGAAAGGAGGCATACCGGGATTTGCCCGTGAATAAAATGCTAGAAAGAATCCCCTGCAAGGCGGCCCGTATGAAAACCCAAAAAAGGATTGTGAAAAAAGGATTTGTTAATATACTGCTGCTGACGGCGGTAGTGATAGTCCTTTTGTTTGCAGGCTATGCTAGTGGGTTTATCGATATTCCTGCAGCAATGGGGCGTGAAAAGCTGCTGCCGATATATTCGGTAGATACGGAGGAAAAAAAGATATCGATCTCTTTTGATGCGGCTTGGGGGAATAGCCATACCCGCCCCGTTTTAGACATCCTTGATAAATATGGGATAAAGACCACGTTTTTTCTGGTGGCATTCTGGGCGGAAAAGTATCCGGAAGACTTGAAGGAGATTAGCAGAAGAGGTCATGAGGTTCAGAACCATTCCGCCACTCATCCAGACATGACGACTCTGTCTGCTGAGAAGATCAGGGAAGAGGTTGAGACTACAGAGGCGGTTATAGAAAAGCTGACAGGAGTTAAGTCAAACCTGTTCCGGCCTCCTTTCGGAGCTTACAATAATAAAGTAATAGAGACTCTCGAGGGATTGGGATACAAGGTGATCCAATGGTCGGTTGACAGCTTGGACTGGAAGGATATTTCTGCAGATGAAATTGTTGCGCGGGTGGTTTCAGGCATTGAACCGGGCGCCATTGTACTTTTTCACAACGATGCCGCTCATGTGGAAGAGTACCTGCCGCAGATGCTGGAAAAATTAATTGAGTCCGGATATGAGATTGTTCCCGTAGGTCAGCTTATTTATTGGAATGATTACCATATGGATCATACAGGGAAGCAAATAGCAAAATAACGAAAGGGGAAAGGAAATTGGACAGCAGTACTGAGACAAACAGGATCGAATTATCCGGGATCATAGAATCACTTCCCGAATACAGCCATAAATCTTATGGAGAGGCATTCTATTGCATGAAATTGGCGATCCGCCGTAAAAGCGGCTACTGCGATAACATTCCGGTGATAATATCGGAAAGGCTCATATGGGACATTGAATTGACAGAAAGTGCCGCAGCCCTGGTAACAGGGCAGATCCGTACATATAATGAAATAGCTAACGGAAAAAACAAGCTTAATATCCTGGGGTTTGCCCGGGAATTTATTCTTATGGATGATGATGCCTGCAGTGTCAATAAAGTATATCTGGAAGGTTATCTGTGTAAACCCCCGGTCCGAAGGACATCTCCGCTGGGAAGGGAGATATGTGATATAATGCTTGCCGTTAACCGTATGTACAATAAGTCGGATTATATACCCTGCATCGCATGGGGAAGAAATGCCGGCTATGCCGGATCCCTGTCGGTGGGAACAAAAGTACATATCGACGGCAGGATACAGAGCCGGGAATATAAGAAAAAAGAAGATGACGGAAGCCTCTCTAAGAGAACTGCTTATGAGGTATCCGTCGTCAGAATCGAAGAATAGCCTTTCATTGCATTTGATTTTCCCCTATGATAAACTGAGAAACGTACATATCGATCTTTACACGAAAGAGGGAATAAAAATGCGTATCGTAATAGACGGGATGGGCGGAGATAATGCGCCTTCGGCTATCGTTCAGGGATGTGTCGAGGCGGCGGCTTTGATCTCTCATCAAATATTAATAGTAGGAGAAGAAGCTCTTATTTATAAGGAGTTGAGTAAATATAAATATGATCCGGAGCAGATAACTGTGATAAATGCATCCGATGTTATCACAAATGAGGATGCTCCGGTACGGGCCGTACGCACCAAAACCGAGTCTTCCATGGTGAAAGGGATCACCATGCTTAAGGAGCGGAAGGCAGATCTCTTTATTTCTGCGGGGAACACCGGAGCCATCATGGCAGGCGGTCTTTTTATTCTGGGAAGGATCCAGGGCATCGACAGGCCGGCTCTTGCCGCCACCTACCCCATGTTATCGGGAAGGGGAGTAGCTCTTCTTGTGGATTCCGGCGCAAATGTAGAATGCAAGCCCAATAACCTTTTAGAATATGCCACTATGGGCAGCATTTATATGAAAAAGGTATTAGGTGTGGACAACCCCAGGGTGGGGCTTGTCAATGTGGGTTCAGAAGAGGGAAAAGGAACCACTATTATTAAATCCGCCTACGAATTGCTCAAAAGGAGCAATCTGAATTTCGTAGGAAATATCGAAGCCAGAGATTTGCCCAAAGGAGCCTGCGACGTTATTGTCTGCGACGGTTTCGTCGGCAACGTCATACTTAAACTGACAGAAGGGCTGGCCTGGAGTATCCTTAAACTTCTGAAAGCAAAATTCACTGCAGGGCTTGTCCCCAAAATGGGGGCTATTCTTCTGTCCGGCAAATTCAAAGAGCTTAAGGAAGAATTTGATTACTCCGAGTACGGAGGGGCCCCAATCCTTGGTGTCAAGGGAACAATAGTGAAAATGCACGGCTCCTCCGGAGTCAGTGCAGTGAAGAATACTATATTGAAAGGAATCCCCTTTGCCGAGAACAATGTGGTACAGTTCATCCAGGATTCCGTACTTGAGCTTGAGGAAGTGATCATCAGTGAATAGAACATCTCTGGAAAAGATGATAGGCTACGAGTTTCAAGACCCGCTGCTTTTGAAAAAAGCACTGACCCACAGTTCTGTCAATCCTGTTGCCGGTGGGGACGGTAATAATCAACGCCTGGAGTTTCTCGGCGATGCGGTATTTGATCTGATAATAAGTAAGTATCTCTATGACAGGCTGCCCTATGATGAAGAAGGTAAGCTATCTAGGGCCAGATCCTTGGTAGTATGCGAAAAATCTTTAGCCGAATGCGGGAAACGTCTGAAAATCAATGAGGCATTGCAAGTAGGCAAAGGGGAGGAGCAAAGCGGTGTCTTGAAACGATCTTCTGTCCTAGCCGATGCTACGGAGGCTCTTATCGCCGCCGTTTATCTTGACGGAGGGTTAGACGCGGCTTCCTCTTTTGTGCTTTCTGTATTTGAAGATACTATCGAGAAGGCATTGTCGGGAATGCTTTACCGGGATTATAAAACGGAGCTTCAAGAATTATTGCAGGCAAAAAAGGAGGCTCGTATCCATTATCATGTGGATCGGGAACATGGTCCGGATCACGATAAAACCTTCTTTGTAAGCCTGTGGGACGGAGAAAGAAAGATAGGCGAAGGCACGGGCAAAACAAAAAAGGAAGCCGAACAAAATGCGGCAAAGGCTGTTTTGGAGGGATAAGGGTTGTATTTTAAAAGAATAGATATCCAGGGGTTCAAATCGTTTGCAGAGCCGGTAAGCATTGAGTTTCACGAAGGGATAACCTGTATAGTCGGCCCTAACGGGAGCGGCAAGAGCAATATAGCAGATGCCATTCGCTGGGTTCTTGGCGAACAAAGTCCCAAGATGCTTCGCGGCGGCAAGATGGAGGAAGTAATATTTGCCGGCTCGGCAAATCGTAAATCCAGAGGGATGGCTGAGGTTACCCTTGTTATCGATAATACAAGTCATATTTTGCCTATAGATTATTCTGAGGTGGCAATAACCCGGCGAATGTACCGCTCCGGGGAAAGCGGGTATTTCATAAACAAAGTGCCCTGCAGGCTGAAGGATATCAGGGAACTGATAATGGACACAGGTATCGGTGTCGACGGATATTCCATTATTGGACAGGGCAGGATAGCGGATATCTTAAGCGACAGACCGGAAGACAGACGCCGAGTATTCGAAGAGGCTGCTGGTATTGTGAAATATAGAAGCAAAAAGGAAGAGTCCGAGAGAAAACTGGAAGCTTCAAGAGCTAATTTGGACCGGGTCAACGATATAATCGGTGAAATAGAATCAAGGATCGACGGGCTTAAGGAAGACAGCACCAAGGCAAAAGAGTATTTGGAATTAAAGGAACGATCAAAGAGCATAGAGGTGAATATCGCATTAAAAAGCATCGATAGTTTAGAGTTGAAGAACGAATATATTAAGGACGATATCAGTGAATTGGAATCTCAAATCGATGATTTCAGAACACAAAAGGATGCCGTTGACAAGGATGTGGCTGAAAACCGCTCACGAAGCGATGAGCTGGAGGAGTTGACCGGCAGCGCCCGTGAACACCTGCTTGCCATGATAGAGGAGATCAATCTGCTTTCCGGACAGAACCGGATACGGCGAGAAAAGTTCTACGCCATAGAGAAAGATAAAGAACGCCTGGGATCGGAGATAGAAGTTTTTGTACAGCGCAAGAAAAAGGAAGAAGAAAAAGCATCAGAGTTAAGTGCCGATTTAGAAAAAATAAGCAGAGAATATGAAGCCTTAAAAACCGAAGCTGAAAAAAAAGGCAAAGAACTGGAACAGATCGAAGCTGTTGCTTCCGATATCCAATCGGCCATTGAAAAAAACAAAGACCGCATTTATGAATACTACAATCTCGCGTCTGGTAAAAAAGCTGAGATCAACAGCCTTTTAAATCTTGTCGATACTCTTACGGCGCGTAAAAATCAAATCATTACGGAAGCGGAGGATCAGGACGGAGCAAGCCGCCGTTTTGGGGAGGAACATCAGAAGATCACATCGGAGCGTGATGAGCTCTGCATTGTATTAAAGCAGCTGAAGCAGCAGATCCAAAGTCTGAAGAGCCAAAACAGCATCTACGGATCAGAAGAGAAGCGCATAGCAGCAGAACTTATTGAACTAAGACTGGCGATAGGGCAGACCTCCGAAAGATGCAGGATGATCGAAGAAATGGAAAGCGCCTATGAGGGCTACAACGAAGCTGTTAAGTTCATAATGAAGGCGGGGAAGAAAGGGATACACGGGGTCGTCGCAGATCTGATCCATGTACCGGCGGGCTTTGAAAAGGCCATTGAAACTGCACTTGGAGCTTCCCTTCAAAATATTATTTGCGAAGATGACGAAGATGCACAGGAGGCGATCCGATTGCTGAAGGAAAACCGGGTCGGCCGGCTCACCTTCCTGCCTCTGTCGAGTATAAAACCCTATTATACCGGCCCTGCGGCAGATCTGGAAAAAGCGGCAGGATTCAAAGGCTTCGGCACGGACTGTGTTACCTTCGATAACAGGTATAAGAAAGCTGTGGAATATCTTCTTGGCAGAGCAGTCATCGTAGAAAAGCTGGAGCAGGCCATCGGGATGTCGAAATCACAAGGAGCGGGAGGGCTGCGCTTCGTCACACTTGACGGCGATGTGGTAAATGCTTCGGGAGCGATTACCGGAGGGGCCTACCGCAATAAAACTGCTGGGCTTCTGGAAAGGAAGGCGGAGGGAAAGGGATTATCCGATAAGCTTGTAAAACTCCGGGAGCAGCAAAATAAGCTTTTAAAGCAAGCAGAAGATCTGGCGGAAAAAACAGAAAAGGGAAGGAAACAGTTAGAAGATCTGGATTTAGAATATAAAGAGGCGGAGCGTCTGCTATATGCGAGAGAGAATGAACTTGCACGGTTGTCGGCTGCTTTTTCGGATATCAAAAACTCCGGAGAACGAAGAAACAGGGAGCTTGCTTCCATCGAGAACGAAGAAGAATCCGCAAAAACTATGATCGAAGAGCTAAGGAAAGCAGTTTCCCATGCGGAGGAGGTCATTGCTCACTCAGAGGCAGAAATAGAAAGTGCAATGAAAGAGAGTGCCTCTGTAAAGCAGAGACTGGATGAAGAAAAAGAGGGCCTGGTGCAGACCAGACTCCTTGCAGGTACAGCTGCCGCAGAAAAAAACAACGGGGAACAAAACCTTAAAAGAGCTTACGGATACATAGAGGAGTATGAAGAAGAGGCAGCAAAGAGAAGGGAAGCCTTGAAAACCCTAGAAAGCCAAAGGGACAGGCTTTTCGCCGATGACGAAGACAGTGTCAGGATACTTGCCGAGAAAGAAGCAGGAAAACTTGCAATAGAAGAGGAAATACGAGGGGCAGTCGAAGAAAGAGGAAGGATCGCCCGTTACTTAGATGAGATCCGGGAGAAAAGGGAGTCCCTGGACAAAACCATTTCAGGCTGGCAGAATGACAAGTATGAGCTTCAGTTGAAACTTGCAAGGAACGAAACCCAGGTGGAAGGATATAAGCAAAAGCTGTGGGAGGATTTTGAGGTTTCCTATTTACAGGCGATAGATCTGCAAAAAAAAGACTTTGTAATGTCCTCGGCGGTGAGGGAAAGCCGTGAGATAAAGAACCGTATGAAAGAACTGGGAGAGGTGAACATTGGTTCCATCAAGGAATACGAAAGTGTCAGTGAACGATATGAATTTCTTACGGTGCAGAGAGATGATCTTCTTACCGCCATGGATTCATTGGTAAAAATAATAGGTGACATGGACAGGAATATCAAAAGGAGCTTCAAAGAGAGCTTTGACCAGGTGGTAATCAATTTCGAAGAGTCTTTCCTGTCGCTGTTTGGCGGAGGCACTGCCGAACTTCGACTTGCCGATGAGACTCTGCCTTTGGAAACCGGCATAGATATTATTGTCCAGCCGCCGGGGAAAAAGTTACAGAATATTAATCTTTTATCAGGCGGGGAGAAGACCCTGACCGCCATTGCTTTGATGTTTGCCATACTTAGGACAAAGCCCACGCCTTTCTGCATATTGGATGAGATAGAGGCGGCCTTGGACGAGGCAAACATCGACAGGTTTGCGCGCTACCTTAAAGATTTTAAAGAGATCCAGTTCGCATTGGTCACGCACCAGAAAGCCACCATGGAATTTGCGGATGTGCTTTATGGTGTGACGATGCCTTTAGGAGGCATTTCAAAGGTCATATCTCTAAAGCCGGGAGACGAGATACAATAAACGGAGGTATATAGTGTTTCAAAAGAAAAAATCCTTTTTTGGAAGGCTGCAGGAAAAAATAGAGGACGTTATTCTAATGCGCCCGGTGGTGGACGAGACGATGATGGAGGAATTGGAAGAAGCGCTGATAACCTCAGACATCGGAATGGATACAGCCGAAAAAATCACCGATAGGTTGAGGGAAGATGTAAAGAAAAACAATATCCGTGATCCGGAGGGTGTAAAATTAAGGATACGTGATATTATCGAAGATTTGACGGACAAAGGGGAAGCCCATAAGCTGTCTGAGAAATCCCCTCTTATAATTCTGGTCGTGGGAGTGAACGGTTCGGGGAAAACCACCACTATCGCCAAGCTTGCATATAAACTGCAGAAAGAGGGCAGATCGGTGCTATTGGCAGCGGCGGACACTTTTCGCGCAGCAGCAGCTGAACAGCTCCAAATCTGGGGGGACCGCTTGGGCGTGAGTGTCATAAAGCACGGAGAGGGGGCAGACCCCGCTGCAGTCATATACGATGCCGTAATGGCGGCAAAGGCAAGAAAAACTGATGTGCTGATCTGCGATACGGCAGGAAGGCTCCAGACTAAAAAAAATCTCATGGCGGAATTGGAGAAGATGCACAGGATCATAGAGAGGGATTACCCGGAGGCGGAAAAGGAAAGCCTGCTGGTATTGGATGCCACGACGGGAAAGAATGCGGTTTCCCAGGCACGCGAATTTGACAGTGCAGCAAAGATAACAGGGATCGTTTTGACAAAGCTGGACGGCACGGCAAAGGGCGGCATCGTGATCACCATTTCTGACATGTTTGAAATGCCAGTGAAATTCATTGGCATAGGGGAAAGCATGGAAGATCTTGAGCCTTTTGATGCGGCAAGCTTCGCTGCGAATCTGTTTCAATAGAAGTTGGTCAGCATATCCTAAAAGGGGGGCTAAAGGTGATGAATGTTTTCTATTATGAAACGCAAATCGGTAAAATCGGTATTGCAGATAACGGGAAGGCAATTACTCATATCTTCTTTGCGGGTGTCGATGCTCCTAAAAATGCGGAGAGGTTTTTGAATAATGAGACGCCTTTGATCCGGGAGGGGGCAAAGCAGTTATTCGGGTACCTGAAGGGCGACAGAAAGATATTCGACCTGCCTTTGGAAACGGAAGGCACCCCATTTCAAATCGCTGCATGGAAAGCCCTTCTCACTATCCCCTATGGAGAGACAAGGAGTTATAAACAAATGGCGGAGCAGACAGGCAACGTAAAAGCCGTAAGGGCCATCGGAATGGCAAATAACAGAAACCCAATAGCCATAGTAATACCCTGCCATCGTGTCATCGGTGCAAACGGAAAGCTGGTAGGATACGGCGGCGGATTGCATATAAAAGAATGGTTGCTTTCGCTGGAGAAACAGTATCGTTAAGAGGGAGATCGATGAAAAAAAGAGTATGCGTTATATATACAGGCGGGACCATCGGCATGACGAGAACGGACAGCGGTTATTCCCTGGGGAAGTTCTATATGAGCTCAGCACTGGAGGAGATCTCAGGCAGGGAGTATCCGGATCTTCCGATCTTTGACCTTATCGAATATGATCCTTTACTGGACTCATCCAATATCTCTCTTGACGAATGGTTAAAGATCGCCCGTGATATCGAAAGCAGATACGATGACTATGACGGTTTTGTTATTCTTCACGGTACGGATACCATGGCTTATACCGCTTCAGCTCTTTCCTTCATGCTGGAGGGGCTCGCAAAACCGGTCATACTGACCGGTTCCCAGATACCGCTTTGCGAAACACGGAACGATGCAAGGGGAAACCTGATAACGGCACTCATGCTGGCCGGAAATCACTTCGTGCCGGAGGTATGCCTTTATTTCGGAGGATTGCTTCTTAGAGGGAACCGGGCAACAAAAATAAGCGCAGATGATCTTTTGGCATTTGATTCTCCAAATTACCCGCCTCTTGCAGAGGTGGGGGTAAGGATCGCCATAAAGGAAAAGATGATACAAAAACCGGGCAGCGGACTTAAACTGGTAGAGTTCGGAGAGCATCAGATCGCAGTCCTTAAGATATTTCCCGGCATTCAGTACGAGATATTCGATAACATTATGACTGAAAACCTGAAGGGGATCGTAATAGAAGCATTCGGCGCCGGCAACATCCCCGACCGTCAGGGCGGGATGAAGAGGCTTTTGTCCATAGCAAAACGCAACGGTACCGTTATAGTCGTCTGCACCCAATGCCTGAAGGGTACGGCGATTATAGGCGAATACGAAGTCAGTGAGGAATTGGCCAGATCCGGTGCTGTCAGCGGATACGATATGACGGTAGAAGCTGCTGTCGCTAAGCTTTACTACCTTCTCAGCATGGGATATAATATTGACAAAATAAAAGAACTGATGGCGGAGAACTTGAGAGGCGAGTTGACAAGGGTAGTGTAATAAGGAAAAGCGGATGTTAAAAATCAGCGATTTCGAAAAAATATTCAAAGATTATAAGCCGGGTCCTCTGGGGTATTATAGATATTATTCCGTATTGGTACCCTTACTGGAATATCAGGGGCAGCTCAATATCCTGTACGAAGTCAGGGCTGACACCCTGCGTATACAGCCGGGACAGGTATCTTTCCCCGGAGGCAGGATAGAGGAAGGAGAATTACCGGAAGAATGCGCTATCAGAGAGGCTTGTGAAGAACTTCTGATTAAACCGGAAGACATAAAGATAATATCACCTTTGGATTATTTGCACACCTACAGCAACTTTACCATGTACCCATTTTTAGGTACCATCAATTACGATGCCTACATCAGTGTTACCGCAAGCAAGGATGAAGTTAAAGAGGTGTTCCTGGTGCCTGTTTCTTATTTGATGGAGACGGAACCGCTTGTTTACAATTCGGATGTTTATCCTAAGATCCCTGAGGATTTCCCTTATGAAAAGATCAATAAAGACATGGGATACAACTGGAGGAAGGGTGTAACATCGATACCGATATATCAATACAAAGGATATGCGATTTGGGGAATGACGGCTTTAATTACCCAAAATCTGATAAACAAAGTGAAAGAAGCACTGCAGAAACGGTAATAGCGCAGAGACTCTAAATCCGCCGAGCAGTAATCAACAGAAAGGGTACAAAATGTCTAACGAGAAAAAATACAGATTTGAGACCTTGCAGATCCATGCAGGACAGGAGCAGCCTGATCCGGCAACAGGCGCCAGAGCGGTTCCTGTTTATCAGACCACGTCTTATGTTTTCGATGATTGCGACCAGGCCGCAGGACGATTTGATCTGTCTCAAAGCGGAAACATTTATACCCGCATAATGAACCCGACTACGGATATTTTTGAAAAGAGAATGGCCGCTCTGGAAGGCGGCAAGGGAGCACTGGCGGCAGCCAGCGGTTCTGCTGCCATCTCCTATGCGATACAGAACATAGCAAAGGCAGGGGATCACATAGTTTCTGCCAAAACCCTGTACGGAGGGACCTTTAATCTTTTTGCCAATACTCTGAAAGATTACGGCATCGAAACTACATTCGTGGATCCCGATGTGAAAGGAAGCTTCAGTGATGCCATTCGACACAATACAAAAGCAGTGTTTATCGAAAGTCTGGGCAACCCGAATTCCAGCCTTATAGATATCGAAGAGCTGGCCGGGGTAGCACACGGTTTCGGCATACCTCTTATTGTGGATAATACTTTTGCCACACCATACCTGCTGCGGCCGATAGAGTACGGCGCAGATATAGTCGTACATTCGGCGACCAAATTCATCGGAGGTCATGGGACTTCCATCGGCGGCATCATCATAGACGGAGGGAAGTTCGACTGGGCTGCTTCGGGGAAATTCCCCTCTTTGACTGAACCTAACCAAAGCTATCACGGCGTAAGATTTACCGAGACTGCGGGGCCTTTGGCATACATTGTAAAGGCCAGAGTTATTTTGCTTCGTGATCTGGGCGCAGCTCTCAGTCCTTTTAATTCATTCCTTTTTTTGCAAGGTCTTGAGACCCTTTCCCTCAGGGTCGAACGCCATGTCGAAAACACGATTAAGATAATCAACTACCTTAAAAATCATCAGCGGGTAGAGAGGGTGAACCATCCTTCAATGCCGGACAGTCCATACCAGGCTTTATATCGCAAGTATTTCCCCAGCGGCGGCGGCTCTATCTTTACCTTCGATATTTTGGGCGGCAGGCAGGAGGCCAGAGCTTTTATTGACAGGCTTGAGCTCTTTTCCCTTCTTGCCAATGTAGCAGACGTTAAATCACTGGTCATCCATCCCGCAAGCACCACTCATTCCCAGATGAACGAAAGGGAGCTGCTGGAAACGGGAATACGTCCCAATTCCATCCGGTTGTCCATAGGGACCGAACATGTCGAGGATCTGATCGCTGACCTTGAACAAGCTTTGCAAGGCTGATATGATGGATAAAAAAGTAATGATAGCAATGAGCGGCGGAGTGGACAGCACCATCGCCGCAGTTTTATTAAAAGAACAGGGATATGAAGTCTGCGGGGTCACGTTAAAGCTCTATGACAGCGAAGACCTGAACATCGGCGATGGGTCCCGCACCTGCTGCTCCCTTGCGGATGTCGAGGATGCGAGAGCTGCGGCGCAAAGGCTGGGATTTCGCCATTATGTATTCAATTTCGGGCTCGAATTCCGAAAAAGTGTTATGGCGAAATTTTCCGAAACATATCAAAGGGGGGAAACCCCCAACCCATGCATCGACTGTAACCGCCATATCAAATTCGGAAAGCTTTTGGAGCGGGCTATGCTTCTTGGGAATGATTATATCGCCACCGGTCATTATGCGAGAGTAGAATATGACAAAAAAATCGGGAGATATTTATTAAAAAAGGCGAAGGACTCCTCAAAAGATCAAACCTACGTGCTTTATACCCTGACCCAGCAGCAGCTTCAGAGGATCCTGTTCCCATTGGGAGATATGCTGAAAAGCCAGGTAAGGGCGCTGGCAGAGGAAAAAGGTCTGGTAAATGCAAAAAAGCCTGAAAGCCAGGATATTTGCTTTGTCATAGATGATGATTATGCAGGCTTTCTTAAAAATGTAATGGGAGTCAAATCGGAACCGGGAGATTTCATCGACAGGGAAGGAAATAAGGTGGGAAGGCACAAGGGCCTTATACACTATACTCTGGGCCAGCGCCGGGGTCTAAATATCGGGTTTGGCAGACGCATGTATGTGGTCGGTATCGATAATGAAAGTAACACAGTTACCCTGGGCGGCAGTGATGATCTTCTAAACAGGAAGCTTGTTGCGACGGATATAAACCTCATCCTTTTCGATAAACTCGAAGGACCTATGGAAGTTACGGTCAAAACCAGATACAAACAGCCCGAGACGCCGGCTGCTATCCGGCCGACGAGAAACGGCAATATCCTGGTGGAATTCAAGGAGCCCCAAAGAGCCGTCACACCGGGACAGGCAGTGGTTTTTTATGACGGCGATATCGTTGTGGGAGGCGGAACAATAATTAGAGGAGAGAAAAATGAAAAGGATATATAACAGCCTGACAGAACTCATCGGCGGGACACCGATGCTTTCACTGAATAATTACGCAAGGGAAACGGGGGTAGCGGCGACACTTATCGCAAAGCTTGAGTGCTTCAATCCGGCGGGCAGTGTTAAAGACCGAGTCGCGTTGTCAATGATAAATGATGCGGAGGAAAGAGGGATCTTAAAAAAGAGCAGCGTCATCATAGAACCTACAAGCGGGAACACAGGCATCGGACTTGCTTCGGTGGCTGCGATAAGAGGGTACAGGATCATCCTTACCATGCCGGAAACTATGAGTGTAGAGCGGCGGAACCTGTTAAAAGCCTACGGCGCGGAAATCGTTTTGACTGAAGGGGCAAAGGGTATGCAGGGTGCTATTGACAAGGCGGAAGAGCTTGTAAAAAAGATCCCGGGGGCGGTAATCCCCGGCCAGTTCACTAACCCCGCAAATCCGGCGGCCCATAGAGCTGCAACAGGTCCGGAGATCTGGCAGGATACGGGAGGTGAAATCGACATATTTGTCGCAGGGATCGGGACAGGAGGGACTATAACGGGTGTAGGAGAATACTTGAAATCGAAAAACAGCGGAATTAAAATAGTCGCCGTCGAGCCTTCGGATTCCCCGGTGCTTTCCGGGGGAGCCAAAGGGCCTCATAAAATACAGGGCATCGGCGCTGGTTTTGTACCGAAGGTTTTGAACACCTCTGTCTATGATGAAATCATTACTGTGGCCGCAGAGGATGCTTTTTCAGCGGGAAAGACCCTCTCCAAAACGGAAGGCCTGCTTGCAGGAATCTCTTCGGGAGCAGCATTATGGGCGGCTGCACAGCTGGGAAAGCGTACGGAAAACGCAGGAAAGACCATAGTTGTCCTGCTTCCAGATACCGGTGAAAGGTATCTGTCTACTTCGCTCTTTGATTAAAAGGGCGCAATGCCCCGTCAGTAATGGGTGTTGCGGTATATGAAAATAGATGGTAAAATAAAATGATATGATAGGCTTTGCCTGATGATATGCAACGACAAGAGGTCAATGAATGGAAATAGAAATGAAGTTTGCCATCGGGAACAAAGAGGTGGCAGAGGCAATATGGGAAGATGAATACCTGAAAAAAATCGGAGACTCTTCTTCAAAGGAAGCGGTATATATGAAATCCGCATATTTCGATACGGAAGAGAGAGTTTTGCTGAAAAACGATGTGGCTTTCCGCGTCAGGATGGAAGGCAACAAGGTTA
>Ga0302241_1001081_pt1 | contig 21318 bp, 12 predicted proteins | sample AAG_UR_Arg_MG_FD_193532 | JGI IMG/M metagenome (GOLD analysis project Ga0302241, IMG submission 193532) | Enriched activated sludge microbial communities from anaerobic digester in WTTP, New Holstein, Wisconsin, United States - AAG_UR_Arg | ecosystem: Engineered > Bioreactor > Anaerobic >... | reverse complement strand
TAGGCCAGACGGCAGCCTTCCAGCAACGAGCGATACTCGCGCTCGAAGTCCGGCAGCAGGATCGGTCCCGTATCGACTTGGTAGTAACGCTCCCTTTCGCTGAAATTCACCACCTTCACCGGGTACTCCAGCAACACGCGGTAGTTGGCTGTTTCGTATTCGGTCTGACTGACTACGGGGTTGTCCGATGACAACGTGTCGAGGATCGCGTCCAGGTTTTCCAGCAGGCGTCCCGGACGCGTCGCGATGTTGATTGAGAACCGGTCAAAACATTCTTTCGGGTCGTCCCATTGCCGTTCGGGCTGGACGCCCAGCGAAGGCGGGAACAGCATGACGCCCTTGTCGGTCTTGTCCCAGCGTTTGTAGACCAGGAATTCATCGGGGCCGGCCAGCATGCACATGTCCGCATTGGGCTGATGCCAGATGTCGCGCTGGACCCACACCTGCTCGCTCTTGCAGGAGGCAGTCAAGACATAGTCGTGAACCCGGCCGGACGCCTTGTGCGTGATCACCGCGCGGGCGTCGAGGATCATGCGCACGTTGTTCAGCGTCATCGGCAGCTTGCGCGACACGGTCTTGGGAGGCTTTTTCGTGGTGTCCATGCGAAACCGCAGGCAGGACCGCTCGAAGTCGGTGACACTCACCGCCGCCGGCGCCGTCGCACGACTGCCCGGCTGCTCCGCTCCTTCCGCACGGACCGCGGGATTGCCCGCGGCCGAGAGTGCGTCCAGGGCCAATCCGCCCAGCGACGCCCGGATCAACAAATCGCGGCGCGAGCAACGCCGCTGCGAATCTGTACCAAGCACTTCTACTTCCATAGCGTTCTCCCGCCGCACCGTCGCGTCAAAATGGATTCGTCACTTGTCACACAACATGCGATGCAACCGCGAGTGCAAGGCCACCTGCGGCATTTTACTTGCTTCGAGTCACAACGTTCCAGGGGAGAGGCTTTGTTCTTGGGGCATCGGCGCACAGTCACTCCGGTCGTCTCTATGCACGGCGACGACGGGGGCGCGAAGCGGGGCGGGCTGCCGCACGCCGCTAGCACTGCACGTCCTGGGCGGAGACGGGCAAACATGCTGGCAATGCATGCCGAAATGCCACGGGCTCGCCCGTTAGATCGTAACCCTTGCTGCTGCCGGGACCGGCTGTTTCCCGGCCTTGAGAATGCCACCGGCTTGCCCGGTGGATCGTTACGCTTGCTGCTAACTGGTTCGCCAGCCCCAGCTTGCAGCAACTCTGCGGCGGTGAAATCCGGCTTGTTTCGCCGTTGGCAGGTGCCTATAATCCGGCCCTGACGGAAAGTGTGTCTCGTCTTTTCGCGGCCGAAGTCTCGTCGCGATGCCCCTGGAAGACGTCGGGGGCATGGCCGACCGCGCTGTTGTGGACCAGGCAAGGATGCCCTGACCCTGAAGCCGCCCGTCGCCCTAACCTGCCGCTCACCGGGGCGCGCAAGGACGTGGTCCTGCGCCGGAACTGGGCGTGCGCGCTGGCTGGCCTGGGCCGCCTTCGCCCTGCTGGCCGCCGCCGGTCATGCTGCCGAGGTCGCGCTGCCGGTGCCGCGGGAAAGCGCCGAAGTGCTGGCCCGCGCCCAGCACGCCAATTGGTGGCAGGAGGGCGAGTACCAGGTGTGGGTGCTGCGCGGCAACTGCGAAATCACTCAGGCCAACTTGACCGCCCGCAGCGAAGAAGCCGTGTTGTGGGTCAAGAGGCCCGACACGTTCAACGGCGAACTGGGTTGCGCCCTGGCGTACTTGGAAGGCGACGTGGGCATTGAGTCCAGCCGCGTGGGAGCCGCTCATCTGGCGACCCAGCGACCCGCCGGCACGGTTCGCGCGAACCAGTGGTTCGGCCGCTTCTACAGTTCGACCGAAATCCGCGTCACCGCGCCCAGCACCAGCTTCGAGCCGCAGGTCAAGCCGGCCGTTTATGAACGCGGCCGGCAAGCGCACGAAGCGGAAGCTGCCGGGGCGGTGCGCCAGGCCCAATACTCGCCCCGGCTGCCCGGCTGGGTGCCTCCCGCGCCGCCGGCGGCGCCGGGGGTCCCGTGGTCGCCCTCCGGCCCGATCCCGTGGCCGTCGCTGGGCGCCCCCGCGGCGCCCGCGCCCCGCCCCCAGCTCGAAACCGTCCCGCCGCCGCAGCCCGAAGGCGGTCCTGCCGCACGCCGCATCGCCATCCGCTCGCGGAGCAACGTGCGGATGCAAGCCAAAGTGTTCCCCAGTCCGGACGGCAGCGAGACGATCGCCGTGATCACCTCCGGCGTCAACGTGGTTGTGGACGGCATCCAGAACGTCCCCGGTCTGGCGGACGGCAAGATCGACATCGAGACGGACCGGATCGTCATCTGGACCGCTCGGCTGGACTCGCTGGACCTCAGCGGCCAATCGTCCAGCGAGGCCTTGCAGCCCAAGGATGCGCCGCTGGAGTTCTACCTGGAAGGCAATATCGTCTTCCGTGAGGGCGACCGCGTGATCTATGCCGAGCGGATGTACTACAACGTGCGGCAGCAGTACGGGGCCGTGCTGAACGCCGAAGTGCTCACGCCCGCGCCGGGCTACCAAGGGCTGATCCGGCTCAAGGCCGAAGTCCTCCAGCAGCTGGACCAGCACAACTTCCGCGCGCTCAACGGCGCCGTCACCTCCAGCCGCCTGGGCGTGCCCCGGTATTGGCTGCAGGCGGGCGACGTTTCCTTCCGCGACGTGCAAGTCCCGCGCACCGATCCGTTGACCGGCCAGTTCGCGGTCGATCCGGAGACCGGCGAGCCGGCGGTGGCACACCGGTACCTGGCGGCCAGCCGCAACAACTTCCTGTTCCTGGGCGGCGTTCCCGTCCTGTACTGGCCCGTGATGGCGACCGATTTGGCCAAGCCGAGTTTCTACCTGGACGGCCTGCGGGTGAAGCACGACAACGTGTTCGGGACCCAGGCGATGGCCGATTGGGACGTGTATCAATTGCTGGGCATTCGCCAGCCGCCCGCAGGCACGGATTGGACGCTGTCCACCGACTATCTCAGCGAGCGGGGCTTCGCGCTGGGCACCCACCTGCGTTACGACCGCTTCGGCTTCCTCGCGATTCCCGGCCCGGTGCAAGGCGCGTTCGACGCCTGGGGCATCCACGACACCGGCGAGGATGATTTGGGGCGCGACCGGCGCGGCATCACGCCCACGACCGAGGACCGGGGCCGCGTATTTTGGCAGCACCGCCACGAGTTGCCCGCCGGCTTCCAGTTTTCCGCCGAAGTGGGCTGGATCAGCGACAACAATTTTCTGGAGCAGTATTTCGAGCAGGAATGGGACGAGCGCAAGGACCAGATCACGGGCCTGGAACTGAAACGCTACGTGGCGAACAGCAGTTGGAGCATCACGGCCGACGCACGGCTGAACGAGTTCTTTACACAGACCGAACGCCTGCCGCGGTTCGACCATTTCCTGCTGGGGCAGGACATCCTGCAGGTCCTCACCTGGTCCGCCCATTCCTTCGTCGGCTACGAGCGGTTGCGGACGTCCACGCTGCCGTCGCCCGCAGCCGAACCGGCGCAGGCGTCGCTGCCCTGGGAGTTGGACAGTCTGGGCGCGCGCTACGACGATCGCGAGGGACTGGTCGCCGCCACGCGGCAGGAACTGAGCCTGCCGCTGCCGCTGGGGCCGGTCAAGGTCGTGCCCTACGCGCTCGGCGAATTGGCGTATTGGCAAGAGGACGTCGATGGGGCCGAGGTGGAACGGGCCTACGGGCAAGCGGGCGTGCGCGGCAGCCTGCCGTTCTGGTCCGTGAATTCGCAAGTCCAGAGTCCGTTATGGAACCTGAACGGACTGGCTCACAAGGTCGTCTTGGACGCCGATTTCTTTTGGGCCGACGCCAGCGAGGAGTACGGTCTGCTGCCGCTGTACGATCCACTGGACGACGACGCCACGGAGCATTTCCAGCGCCGCTTTGTCCAGGATCTGTACGGCGGCACCGCGGGACTGCCGCTGCCGTTCTCGGCCCGGAACTACGCCCTGCGCAGCGGCCTGCAGCAATGGGTCACGGCTCCGGCGAACGAGATCGCCGGCGACCTGATGATCGCGCAAGTCGGCGTGCGGCAGCGTTGGCAGACCAAACGCGGCTTGCCGGGGCAGGAGCGAATCGTCGATTGGATTTCGTTCGACGTCGAAGGCTCGTTCTTCCCCGACCAGGACCGCGACAACTTCGGCGAGTTGCTCGGTTTGCTGAGCTACGACTTCAGCTGGCACCTGGGCGACCGCTTTTCGGTGCTGTCCGACGGGTTCTTCGACTTCTTTCCGGACGGCCTGCAGACCGCGTCGGTGGGCGCCGTGCTGACTCGGCCCCTGCGCGGCGACGTGTACCTGGGCTTCCGCGCCGTCGAAGGTCCGTTCTCCGCCAGATTGCTGAACGGCGCCGTGAACTATCGCCTGAGCGAGAAATGGATTCTCAACGCGGGCGGCGTGATCGACCTGGGCGACACGGGCAGTATCGGCGAACGGATCGGCGTGACGCGGATCGGCGAGTCGCTGTTGGTGCGGGTCGGCGTGAACGTGGACCACAGCCGGGACAACATCGGGGCCTTCTTTGCGATCGAACCGCGATTCATGGCCGGGCGCCTGGCACGAACAGGCGGCGTCCCCGTCCCGCCCGCCGGAGCCTTTGGGCTGGAGTGACGGCGGGTACACACACAAACCTCGTCCAAATGGACTCGAATGGCTTGCACGATTCGGCCGCAGAAGGCAGACTGTAGCTGACACTTGAGACAGCGGTGGGTCTGGCGGGTCTGCCCCGCCCTCCGGCGAGCCTTTGCACGAGAACGATGCCATGTTCCTCCTGCGCACCTGGATTCTGGGCCTGAAAAGCCTGCTGGTGCACCCGCTGCGCTCGCTGCTGACCGTGTTGGGCATCTTTATCGGCGTGGCCAGCGTGATCTGGCTGGTCGCCATCGGCGAGGGTATCAGCCAGGAAGCTCAGCGGCAGATCGAGGGACTGGGGGCCGACAACATCATCGTGCGCAGCATCAAGCCGCCGCTCGAAGTGCTGTCCGGATTCACCGGCCCGGTGCCGTACGGCCTGAAGCGCGAAGAATTCGACAAGTTGGTCCAGACCATTCCGACGCTGAAGAGCGCCTTGCCGATCCGCGAGATCCGGCGCCAGATCAATTTCGGGCGCCGCGACCCCGTGGACGCCCGCTTGGTCGGCTGCACGCCCGAATACCAGCAAGTGACGCATCTGGAGATCGCTCGCGGGCGGTTTCTGACGGCCGTCGACCTTGAGGAACGGCACAATTTCTGCGTGCTGGCCGGCAAGCTGGCGGAACGTCTGTTTCCTTACGAGGATCCGCTGGGACGCCGTATCTTCCTGCCGGAAAGCAAGGACTACTTCGAGGTAATCGGGGTCTGCAAGTACCGCAATCCCACCGCCGCGATCGGCGGTTCGCTGTCGGCGCAAGATTTCTCTGAAGACGTCTACATTCCCATCAGCACGTTGCAGCAGCGGATCGGCGATTTCATCGTCAGCCGCCGCGGCAGCACGTTCAGCGTGGAAGTCGTCGAACTGAATCAGATCACGTTGCGGATCGACGCCATCGCGCACGTGCGTCCCACGGCCGAGTTGGTGCGACTGACGCTGAATTTGGAGCCGCAGGGGGCAGCCGTCCCCGGCGAGACGAAGCTGAGTGCCGAACCCCAGAAGTACCGTCAGGACGTCGCCGTGGTGGTGCCCGAGGAACTGCTGGAGCAGGCCCGCGTCACGCGGCTGATGTTCATGGTGTTGATGGGACTGATCGCCGCCATCTCGCTGGTCGTGGGCGGCATCGGCATCATGAACATCATGCTGGCCACGGTCACCGAACGGACGCGCGAGATCGGCATCCGCCGGGCGCTGGGCGCGACGCGCACGCACATCGTCACGCAGTTTCTCGTCGAGACGATCTCCTTGTCGATCGTGGGCGGATTGTGCGGTGTCGCCGGCGGCTACTTCTGCCCGCCGATCATGGAGTTCTTGCGTGATCGGCTGGCGGACTACCGCCCCGACTTGATTGCCAAGCTACCGGATGTGATTCGCACGGTCAAACCGATCGTGGTCCATGCCTCGATCCCGGTTGCTTTCGGTATTTCCGTGGCCGTCGGCGTCCTGTTCGGCATCTACCCCGCCATCCGCGCCGCGCACATGGATCCGATTGAGGCCTTGCGGCACGAATGATCCCGCCGGGTCAGCACGCATCGCCGGGTTGGGGATCACCGCCGTGGCCCAGTCCGTACCGTTCGAGTTTGCGGTCCAGCGTCGAACGGTTGATGCCCAAGATGCGGGCCGCCTCGCGTTTCACCCAGTTCGCCTTCTGTAACGTCTGCAGGATGTGGCGCCGCTCCAATTCATCGAGCGATAGGGCACCGCCGTCGGGCGGCGACCGGCCATCGGCCGGAGTCGCCTGCGCCGACACGGAACGGATCTGCAGATCGCCGGGCCCCAGTTCCAATTGGTCGCTCAAAATCGCGGCCCGTTCCATGACACTTCTCAGCTCGCGGACGTTGCCCGGCCAAGCGTAATCCGCCAGCGCCCGCAGGGCCTCGGGCGTCAGGTGCAGCGGCGGCCGCCCCAGACGCTGGCAGGCCCGCTCCAGGAAATGCCGGGCCAGTTCCGGCACGTCCTCCGCGTGTTCGCGGAGCGGCGGCACGCGCACCTCCAGCACTTGCAGGCGATAGAACAGGTCCCGGCGAAACTGCCCCTTCTCGACGGCCTCTTCCAGGTCGCGATTGGTCGCCGCCACGATCCGGGTGTTGGGGCGGATGCTGGCATTGCCGCCGACGCGTTCAAACGCATGCCCCTCCAGGACCCTCAGGAATCGCGCCTGGACAGGCAAGGGCAGTTCGCCGATTTCGTCCAGGAACAAAGTCCCGCCGCCGGCCAATTCAAACTTGCCGACCTTCTGGCTCGTGGCGCCGGTAAACGCCCCTTTCTCATGCCCGAACATCTCGCTCTCCAGGAGTGTTTCCGGAATCGCGGCGCAGTTCAGACAGACGAACGGCCCGCTCCGCCGACTGCTCTGGAAGTGCAGCTCGCGACACGCCAACTCCTTGCCCACACCGCTCTCGCCCCGCACCAGCACCGTCGCATCGGACGCGGCCAGACGGGCCAACTTGCTGCGCAGTTCACGCATCCCCGGGCTGTCGCCGATCAGGCTTCCTTCCGTCTCCAACAACTGGCGCAGCGCCCGGCTGATCTCCCGCTCGCCCTGCAGTCCCGCCTGCAGCGACGCTTTCTGCCGCAGACTCTCGATGGTCTTCCCCATCTGGTCGGCCACGCCCAGGACCATCTCCAGCGACACGAAGTCCAGACTCTGGCCCGACCGCGAACAGTACACGTGAAGCAGGCCCAGGTTCGCCGTGACGCCGCGGATGGGGGCACAAATCGCGCTCCGCATCTCCCGGATCGTCCCCAGCTTGGCCCGGTCCGGGTCGTGCTCGATGTTCATGGCCAGAATCGCCTCGCCCTCGCGCAACACCCGCCGGGACACGGTCCGCGAGGTTCTGGGGGTGGAGGAATCGGCCGGCGAGCGGCTGGCGATCGTCACCAAATGGTCGGGGTTGGTGCGGTCGACGGCTCCTTCGGGGAACAACAACACGGCTCCCACGTCGGCGGAAACGGCGGGCAGCAATCCATCCAATACGACCTTGGCCAGTTCCTCGACGCTGGCGGCGGTGAGCATCGGCCCGATGAGGCCATACAGTCGCGCAAAGCCTCGCCGCACCCGCGCGTCCCATAAGCCTTCCGACGCCAGGCTGCTTTCCGTGAACAGGCCCACCCGGCTGCGGCGATCGAGGATCAACGGCAAGGGGCCGCTGGCTTCATCATCGCTCAATTCGTCGCCGGTGGAATCAGGCGGCGGACGCCCCGGTTCCTGCGTTTCGGATTCGCAGACATCAGCCAATTCCCTGGTGAATCGCAGCTTGGTCTTGCCCACCCGAATCAGGTCGCCCTCCTGGAGCGCCCAGGGCTGACTGATTCTCTGGCCGTTGACCAGCGTGCCGTTCCGGCTTCCCAGGTCGTGAATCCACCATGCCGAGTCTTTCCAGACGAACGCTCCGTGCCGGCGGCTACAGACATCGTCGGCCAGCATGATCTGGCACGATTCGTCGCGTCCCACCGCAATCTCGCTGCCCCTCGTCAATTTGTACATCTCGCGGACGCGATCGCCTTGATAGACTGCGACGAAAGCTCCTTGCGAGGTTTCCTGCGCGGACCCGATAATTTCAGCCATGACGATGCGGACCGTCACGAGTGGTAAGACTGGCATCCCATGAGGCGCGACAACCCATCTTCGCCTAGGATAGGAGTTTTAGCTGCAAGAGACAAGCACCGGGCCGACGATCGCGCAAGACGCAGGCAAGGGCGGTGCTGCATTGTGCGACGGAAGGAAATCGGCAAAGGCTGCGAAACGCGGCCTTGGCCTGAGCACGGGGGCTTGCCGATTTGACCTAATGCGGCGAAAAAAGGTGCGGCGTTTCAGCAGAAGACGCGGCACAGAATTTGCCATAATCGTTGGCGGATCTCAGAAACAGCGCAGCGCGACGGTTGAGAGCGTCTGTGTCAGACGTCGCCGGGACAACTGCCACCTGCGGGACGACATCAGGATACTTAGGCCCTCTTGCTAGGGCGTCCATCATCGCGAGGGCTGGCTGCAGAATGGGGACAGAAAGATGGGAAAATACCTCTTTCTGGTTTTCTCATTGCCATTTTTGGCCCTGTTCTTCTGCCAGCCTCGCTTTTTCTCAAACGCGGTCGCCAGACCACTGCCTTGCCTCAGGTGCCGCATGCCTGCGACGTGCAAGGCAGCTTGGACGGCGGCCCATCCACGTCAGTCGCCGCGGCCGTCGTAGCGGCGGTTGCTGTTGCGCGTTTTGGCTGCGGGGGCGGGAGGCGCCGTGATCAGCCGCACATGGTTGGGTCCCAGCAGGTCGTCTACACGGCTGCGAAGTTCCGGCGTGATGTCGATCCGCAGACGTTGCGACCGCAGTTGCACGCGACTGCCATTGCTCAGCGAAAAATGGAATTGCAGCTCGCGCCGGCCGGGATAACCGCGCATGATTTCGTAAATCTTCTTCAGCGTGCCGCAGTCGCTGTCGCGTTCGTCCAGGCAGATGATCAGTCCGGTGGTGTAACGCGAGTCCAGTTCGTCCAAGGGGGTCAGGTCGTTGATGATCAAGTTGGCTTCATCGCCGCCGCGGCGGTCGATCGTGCCGCGGGCCAGCAATACCGCCTCCGGCTGGACCAGGTGGCCGAACTTCTCGAAGTCCTCGGGCCAGACGATGCAGCGGATCGAGCCGTCCTTGTCTTCCAGATCGAAGTTGGCGTACTTCGTGGCCGTCGAGCCGAGGCGGGGTTTCTTGGTGTGAGCGAACTTGATCGCCGACAGCATGCCGCCCAGCATGACCTCGGCGCGATCCGGGACGTGGGGGATATCGGCCGTGGTATGGGAGCAGAACTGGGCGAATCGCGAGGCGTATTCGTCCAAGGGATGGCTGGTGCGGTAGTAGCCCAAGACTTCCTTCTCCATCAACAGCCGCTCTTTCTCCGGAAACTCCGGGACGTCCGGCAGGCTGACCGCCGGCGCTTCGCGTTCTTCGGCCATGTCCCCGAACAGGCTCTTCTGGCCGCTGCGGCGATCGGCCAGGGCCGATGCGCCGGACTGCAGCGCCCGCTCGATCACGGCCGTCAGCTGCGCTCGTTTGGCGCCGAACGAATCCATGGCCCCGGCCTTGACCAGCGTCTCGATCGCCGCCTTGTTGCACTGCGACACGTCGACCCGTTCGCAGAAATCGAACAGATCTTTGAAGCGGCCGCCCTTCTTGCGGGCCGCCACGACCGCTTCGCCCGCCGAGCCGCCGCAGCCCTTGATGGCCGAGAGCGCAAAGTAGATCTTGCCGTCGCGAACTGAAAAATCCACGTCCGACGTGTTGACGTCCGGCGGCACGACGGTAATCCCCATCCGCTCGCAGTCGTCCATGTGCTCGACCAGCGAGTCCTTCTTCTTGAAGTTGCGGCCGGGAATGTCGCCCGACAGCAGCGACGCCATGAACTCGACCGGATAGTGCGTCTTCAGGTACGCCGTCTGGTAGGCGATCAGGGCGTAGGCGGTGCTGTGACTCTTATTGAACCCGTAGCCCGCGAATTTCTCGATCAGGCCCCAGATTTCCTGGGCGTCGCTGCGGCTCAGGCCGTTGGCCATCGCGCCTTCGATGAATTTCTCGTGGTTGGCCGCGATGTCCTTTTCTTTCTTCTTGCTGATGGCCTTGATGCAGGAATAGGCCCTGGCCAGCTCGATGCCGCCCAGCCGGTTCAGGATCCGCATCACCTGCTCCTGGTACACCATCACCCCGTTGGTTTCGCCCAACACGTCCTTCAGCACGGGGTGCTTGTACTCGGGCTGTTTGCGTCCGTGCTTGACGGCCACATAGTCTTCGACCATGCCGCCTTCCAGCGGTCCGGGCCGATACAGCGCGTTGGTGGCGATGACATCGCCAAAATGGTCGGGCTTCATCTTCTGCAACAGGTCGCGGATGCCGCCGCTTTCCAGCTGGAACACGCCCTTGGTTTCGCCGCGCTGCAGCAGGGCATAGGTCGCCTGGTCGTCCAGCGGGAATTTCTGCGGGTCGATCCGGCGGCCCGTCGTCTGCTCGATCAGGTCGACGGCGGTGCGGAGGATCGTCAAGTTGCGCAGGCCCAGGAAGTCCATTTTCAGCAGGCCGGCCTTCTCCACGTCGCCCATCGACCATTGCGTGATCACGTCCTCTTTGCCGGACACCCGGCACAGCGGCACATACTCGGTCAACGGCTGGTCGGCGATCACCACGGCGGCGGCGTGCGTGCCGATGTTGCGCGCCAAGCCCTCGATCTTGCGAGCCAGGTCGATCACTTCCCGGATCTCGCCGTCCGCTTCGTAAACCTTGCGGAGGTCCGCGCTTTTCTCCAGGGCTTTGTCGATCGTGATGTGCAGCTCTTCCGGCACCATCGCGGAAATCTCGTTGACGCGGGCCAACGGAATGTTCAGCGCGCGGCCCACGTCCTTGATCGCCGCCCGCGCCGCCAAGGTGCCGAAGGTGCCGATCTGAGCGACGTTGTCCTCACCGTACTTGTCCTTGACGTAGCGGATGATCTCGCCGCGGCGTTCCTTGCAGAAGTCGATGTCGATATCGGGCGCTTCCTTGCGGCTTTCGTCCAGGAACCGCTCGAACAACAAGTCGTACTTGATCGGGCACACGTGGCTCAGGTACAAGGCGTACGAGACCAGCGCCCCCACGCCGCTGCCGCGAGCCGTGGCCGGCACGCCCATCTCGCGGGCCTGGCGCACAAAGTCCCACACGATCAGGAAGTAGTTGGGAAAGCCCAGCTTGCCGATCACGCCCAGTTCGCGGTCCAGACGGTCGAGCACCACTTGGGACAGCTGCCCGCCGAAACACATTTCGTCGTTGCCCGCATAGCGCTCGTGCAAGCCCTGCAGGCACAGTTCGCGCAGGAATTGCTCGGCGGTCTTCCCCTCCGGCAACGGGGAGTATACCGGGAAGTGACGCTTGCCCAGCTCCAGGTCGAGATCCACCGAATCAGCGATCTGCTGGCTGCGGGCCACCGCGTCTTCCAAGCCGGGGAAGAAGTCGTACATCTCCTGCGGGCTGCGGAGGTAGTACTGATTGCCGTCCATCCGCATCCGGTTCGAGTCCGTGCGGAACTTGCCCGTGTTGATGCACAGCAGCACATCCTGGGCTTCCGCGTCTTCGGGAGCCACATAGTGGCAATCGCTGGTGGCGACCAACGGAATGTCCAGGTTGTGGGCTAGTTCGACGGCCGCGTCCAGCGCCAGTTTCTGGACCTCCACGCCGTTGTTCATGATTTCGATGAAGTACCGATCACCGAACAGGTCGCGGAACCACTGGGCGATTTCCTGAGCTTCCTTCAGGTGCTCCTCGCCTCCGTGCCCCCGCAGCAGGGCCCGGTTCAGTTCGCTGGACACGCAGCCGCTCAGGCAGATGATGCCCTCGTGATGCCGCTGGAGCAGTTCCTTGTCGATCCGGGGCTTGAAGTAGAATCCCTCCAGGTACGCCGCAGAGGCCATTTTCAGCAAGTTCTTGAACCCCGTGCGGTTCTGGCACAGCAGCGTCAAGTGGTAGCTGGCCTCCTTCATGTTGCCCGCGGACTTTTCCCGCCGGCTGCCGGGAGCGATATACGCCTCGTAGCCGATGATCGGCTTCAGACCGGCGTCCTTGGCCTTTTTGTAAAACTCCAGCGCGCCGTGCAGATTGCCGTGGTCGGTCAAGGCCAGCGCGTTCATCCCGTGCTGTTTTGCTCGCCGGATCAGTCGATCGATGGAGCCGGCGCCGTCCAAAAGGCTGTAATGGCTGTGACAGTGCAGATGAACGAAGGGCTTTTCCTTGTCCGTTTCCGTCATGGTTACGATCCGTCGTGCGGGAAAATGGTTCCTTGGGTAACGGGCACGCTCCGAGCCGTGGTTCTTTCACCAGCGCCACGATTGTAAACCAGATCCACGGTCTGCCAACCACCGAACCGGGAAACTCGCAGCCCACCTTTGGACGGTCGCCGGCTCAAGTTCCCCAGGCATTCAGTCGCTCTTGCCGTCCCCAGCACCCAGCAGGGCCGCCAACGCCGGCACGCTGGCCAGATCCTGTCGCACCCCCAGCGATCCCATCACTCCCACCTTCGGGAGAGATCTTTGTCCGGCAACAACTCGGCCAACGCCGGCACGGACGCGGCCGTCCCGATGGCCTGCAGCTTGGTCCAACATATTCGACTCCCTTGGTTTGGCAAAAGATCCGTGGGGCTGAGACGCTAAAAACTCACGTACTATGGATTTTTAATCCGTCCAGGCCGTTTTGAAAACCCGGCCTGCCGAGGCGGCTCTATCAGCGGTTCTCGAAACGACGCCCCCGTTTAATCGTCCGGCGCGGCAATCGGGAACACGGCCCGGTTCTCGGGTGCGAAGTCCTTTTGCTCGGCGTCGCGGCCTTCTTCACTCTGGGCCCGGAATCCGCCGCGCGTTTGGCGACCTTCTTGATCTTCTTGTTGAAGTGCGTGAGGTAGTCGGAATGGTCGCGCAAGCCAGCCGGCTTCCTTCCCAGGGCCGACGCCAGGGCCGCGTCATCCTGAAAGACGCGAGCCAGCGCGAGCAGCGCGGCGGTGTACGGGTCCTGCCGGCGACTGTCCCGAACATACGTGACGGGTTGCCCGCCTCGAGCCAGGACGAACTTCTTGGGAACCCCCAAGCCCAGCCGCCCATAACGAGTCGTGTGCGGCAAGCTTTGCCCCAGCGTCCATTCCGTGAAGCAGGTGATCGGCCGTCGGACCTTGATCAAATCGCCCTTGCCCAAAAAGTCCGGATCCCGCGGCGTCTTGACCCACAGCCCGTTGTCCAGCGCGATGCCGATCACCGGACATTGTCGGCAGCCGCTGCCGCCGGCGCAAGTGTCCGATTGCCCGCGCCGATCGAGGCAGCCAACTCGCTGCTCAAACGCGTGACGGGTTTGGGCCGCTTGCGCGTCCGGGTCCGGCGTGCCCCCGGTACGTCGCGGCGGTGGAAGGCAAAGCCTCGAAGGAGTCGCTCGATCGGCCCTTCGCCGGCCGCCGCATGTCGGCCGTGGACCGGGACAACCGCTGTGGCATCAACCTGCCTTGCGACTGGATGATCGCCACGTCGGTTCGCCTGGTCTAGATCAGCGCATTGAGTTGCCTGCCACTGGCGCACCAGGGCCATGCCCAACCGCTGCGCCGGCCGCATCTGGTCCGGCGTTGGCGTGGTCAGTTCAAAAGTTGGTTCTGAGTCGCCTTTCTCAGCAGCGGCGGACAATCCATGTGCGGCGAAACGGTGCCATCGTTCATCAAAATCGTCAAGGCGGCGACGAGCATACGGGTTGTTCAAAGCCGCCGCTTCCTCAAACAGACTGCGGGCCTCTTCGCGGTCTGTCGCGTCGCCCTTGGCGGCACTGCGGTGAAAGAGGATGTGCGCCAGACCGGTCCGACAGTAGGGATCAATTATGGCCAATTGGACGGAGGTCTTCTAGGGAGTGTCGCCCCTGAGCGGCAAAAAATTGATTTCTCTCTGGGTCACCTTTCCGGTCCGACGAAGGCGGCTTAAGTTGCCGCTCTGCGGCTGAAACGGCACCGACCCTGATTCAATGTCTGTCTGATGGAGCCGGTGGGTGTTATAATCCGGCGGTAAATCGGTCCCACTCAGCCGGAGGAAATCGCCTTGCCTGTCGAAGCCAAACCTCTGTTTCGTCCGGACGTGATCCGCCCGTACTTGGCGGCGTTCAGCTACTCCTGACGTTGTATTTCCACGGCATGCTGGGCTACACGGGCCCGGCCGAGAACCCCGACTGCTATTCGATTCCTCGCGAGCACCACGTCCAGGTCGACGGCAAATTCGCCGACGGCGTGCTGGACGAGTTCAACGGCACGCCCTGGTACGTCGCGGCGTTGGAAGGCCAGAGCCCGAAGGGCGCGCTCGACCGACCCTTCAGCGGCCGCACGGGGGTGAACGGGCCAGAGGACGTGCTAAACTGAAGTCAACGCTTTCGGACGAATAGTCCTCGAATATCAAATTGCGGGAGACACGCGATGATCAAAGAACCGATCGGATTCATCGGGTTGGGACAGTTGGGTACGCCGATGGTGGTCAACCTGCTGGCGGACGGCTACCCGGTACGGGTGTGGAACCGGACGGCGGAGAAGGCCCGGCCGCTGGTGGACAAGGGCGCACGGCAGGCGGACTGCGCGGAAGACGCGGTCGAGCCGGGCGGGATCCTGATGACCTGTCTGTCGAACGACCAGGCGCTGGAATCGCTGTGGGCCGAGCACCCGGAGTTGTTCTCGCGACTGGGCGAGGAAGGGGTTCATGTGTCGATGAGCACGATTGCGCCGGAGACGGCGCGACGGCTGGCCGGGCAGCACGCCGAGCGGGGCGGGACGTATGTCGCCTCGCCGGTGATGGGCCGGCCGGATGCGGTCGCCGCGCGGGGGCAGCTGTATCTCGTCTCCGGGTCGGCGGCGTCGGTCGCGCGGGTCCGGCCGCCGCTGGAATCCATCGGCCGGCAGGTCTTCGAGTTCGGCGAAGACCCCGGCGCAGCCCACGTGGCCAAACTGGCTTCGAACTTCGCGATTGCCAGCGCGATCGAGGCGCTGGCGGAAGCGTTCACTTTTTGCACGAAGAACGGCCTGGAGCCCGCGGCGTGGCACGCCATGATCGCCGAAACGATCTTCGCCTGCCCGATCTACAAGAATTACGGCCGGTTGATCCTGGACGGCGACTATCGCCGCCCGCTGTTCCAATTGGCCCTGGGACTGAAGGACTTGGGCCTGGTGTCGCAGGTGGCCTTCGACAGCCGCACGCCGATGCCGCTGGCCAGCTTGTTGCGAGACCGCTTCCTGGCCGCCTTCGCCCGCGGCCGCGGCAACTGGGACTGGATGTCCATCGCCGCGGAAGTCGAAGCCCAGGCCGGATTGGAACGGGAACCGCCGGCGAGCTGATGCGGGGTGAACCTGGTGAACCTGGGGTCAGGTCTTGACATTCAACTTTTCCGGTGTCCTCTTGCCAAGAGCTAAACGTCAAGACCTGACCTCAATACCCTTCTTCTTGTAGGATTCCGTGCAGGACGAACTCGCCGCCAGCGCCACATTCGAAACGAGCGTCCAACCCTTGCCCACCGTGACGGCGGGGAATTACGCGAAGCCGCTTCATCGCCGTCCAGGCACGCGAATCTGGACGCGAGGTCCTTCGCCTCGACCGAAGAACGTATCGCACGCCGTTCATCTGGTGCAACGCCCGGCACAATCAGTTATACTGAACGGGACCACGGCGGGCATCCCCAAGCGGCCTTGCGTCACCACGCCTCCTGGCAAGGCCGTCCGCAAGGTGCATCTGGCGAGGTACGCGGCGCGGACGCCGAGGGATGCCTTGTGAGACACGTTTCCTTCCTGACCATCAACAGATCTCGTTCAAAAGGAGTTCACGCCATGACAGACAAAGTCACACGACGCCGATTCATTCAAACTACCGCGGCCGGTTCCGCAGCCTTGGCCGGACTGAGCGCCGCCCAAGCCCCGACGGTGTTCGCCGCCGAAGCCGACAAGCCGGCGTTGCTCGGCGGCAAGCCGGCGCACCAGGGCGGTTGGCCCAGGTGGCCTCAGTGGGACGAATCCTGGGAACCGGAAATCGTCAAGGTCTTGCGGAGCGGGCAATGGTGCGGATACGGCGGCAGCGGCAAGGTGGGAGATTTCGAGGCCGCCTACGCGAAACTGCTCGGCGCCAAACGCTGCGTGACGACCTCCAGCGGCACCAACGCCCTGATCACCGCGCTGCACGTGATGGGCGTGGACGCGGGCGACGAAGTGATCATCTCGCCCTTTACGTTCATTGCGACGTACAACACGGTCCTGATTCACAAAGCCCTGCCGGTGCTCGCCGACACCGACCCGGCGACGCTGACGATGGACCCGGCTTCGATCGAAAGCCGGATCACCGAGCGGACCCGCGCCCTCTTACCGGTCCACATCTACGGCATGCCCTGCGACATGGACCCGATCAACGCGATTGCCAAGAAGCACAACTTGGCGGTGATCGAGGACGCTTGCCAGGCGTGGATGGCGGAATACAAGGGCCACAAGTGCGGCACGCTGGCGGACCTGGGCTGCTTCAGCTTCCAGAACTCCAAGCACATTCCCGTCGGCGACGGCGGGGCCGTCACGGGCAATCGCGACGAACTGATGGACCGCGCCCAGTCGTTCCACAACGTGGGCCGCGCCGTGGGGACCTACCAGGGCAGCGGCTGCTTCACCCGCGGCACCAACTGCCGGATGAACCACTATCAGGCCGCCATGCTTCTGCCGCAGATCGACAAACTGGTGAAGGAGACGAAGATCCGGCAAGACAACGGCGACTATCTGATCGCCGGCCTGAAGGAGATTCCCGGCATCGAACCGGTGCGGTTGCCGGAAAACAGCCGGGCCGTCTGGCACCTGTTCCCGTTCCGCTACGACGCGGCGCAGTTCCACGGCTTGCCGCGCGACAAGTTCCTCAAGGCCCTCAGCGCCGAAGGCATTCCCTGCAGCGGCGGCTATAGCGAATTCTATTACGACGGCTTCCTGGACGAAGCGATCAACTCGCGCGGATTCCAGCGGCTGTTCCCCGCCCAGCGGCTGAAGGCCTATCGCGACAGCTTCGAGGAACTGAAAGGCAACAAGCAAGTCGTCCAGACGACCGTGGGCGTGTTCAACACCCTGCTGCTGGCCGACCGCAGCGCCATGGATCACATCCTGGCAGCGGTCCGGAAGATCCAGGCCCACAGCGCAGCGCTGGTGGCGTGAAAGTCCCGCGGACGGCGATTCCGGCGCTACTGCAGCCAGGCCCTCAGCGGCAGCAGCAGCGCCGACGCACGCTCGGGCCGGTAGCAGAAACCTCAAAAGCCCACGGTGCCCGCCTGACGGGCCAGGACCATGTGCAGCGCGACGTGTTCGGGGGCGTTCATCGTTCCCCGTGCCGGCGGCGATGCCAATGCCCTGCAGGATGGCAACCATGCTTTCCAACCGTCGCGGGCTCGGGAGAAGCGAAAGTCGCTTTGCGGTTCCATCGAGGCGGCGTTACTCCTCTTCTTCCTCCTGCAGCTTGGCCTTGGCCATGATTTCCTGCTGGACGTTGCTGGGCATGACGTCGTAGTGGCTGAAGTCCATCGTGTAGCTGCCCTGGCCGCCGGTCATACTGGACAGCGTGCGGGCGTAGGTCGTGACCTCGCGCAAGGGTACCTCGGCCTTGACCGTCTGCAGGTTGCCGCCGGCCGTATCGCTGCCCAGCACGCGGCCGCCGCGTCCCGACATGTCGCTGTAGACGTCACCGACCTTGCTCTCCGGGACCGTGATTTCCATCTTGACGACCGGTTCCAGCAGGCAGGGGCGGGCCTTCTCGAAAACCTGCTTGAAGGCCATTCGGGCCGCCGTGCGGAAGGCCGTTTCCGAGCTGTCCACTTCGTGGTACTTGCCGAAATGAACTTCGATGCACAGGTTTTCGATCATGTATCCGGCGATCACGCCGCCTTCCAGGCGTTCTTTGAAGCCCTTTTCGATGGCCGGCATGAAGTTGCCCGGAATTACGCCCCCCACCACCGAGTTGACCCACAGGAAGTTGTGGTCTTCGTCATAGTGGTACTCCTTCATGGAGGCGAAGCGGGCCTTGGTGGCGTACTCCTCGATGTTCGTGCCGCGCGGCAAGGGGAACATGCGGATGTGGACTTCGCCGAACTGGCCGCGGCCGCCCGTCTGCTTCTTGTGCCGGTACATGCCCTCCGCCGGGGCTTGAATCGTTTCGCGAAAGGGGATCTTGGGCTCCTTGGTCTCCACATCCAGCTTGTCGCGGCGGTGCAGCCGCTCGCGGATAATCGTCAGGTGCAACTCGCTCATGCCCGTCATCACCAGTTCCTTGGTCTGCATGTCGCGGTCGATGCGGATCGTGGGATCTTCTTCCGCAATCTTCGTGAGCGCCCCGGAAAGCTTGGTCTCGTCGCCGCGGCTCTTGGGCGAGACGGCCAAGCCGACCATGGGGGTGGGGAACTTGATGTCCGGCAGGCGATAATCGCCGATCGAGCTGCCGGTGTGCAGCTCCTCGGTCTTGGCCACAGCAATGATGTCGCCGGGTCCGGCTTCTTCCACCGGGGAAGTGTCGTCAGCCTGAACGCGCAGCAACTGGGACATGCGGAGCCCCTTGCGCGCCGTGCTGGACGCCACGTTCTGGTCCTTTCTCAGCGTGCCGGAGAAGATACGGATGAAGTTCAACTTCTGCACGAACGGGTCGATCCGGGTCTTGAAGACCTGCGCCACCAGCGGGCCGTCGGATTTCGGCTCGACCTTGATCTCTTCTCCATCTTTCGTCGCCGTGCGCGGCAGGTCCAGCGGGGAGAGACCGCACAGTGCGACGGCATCCAGCAGCTCCGCCAGCCCGACTCCCGACTTGCTCGAACAGCAGACGATGGGAATCAGCGTGCCCTGCGCGACGGCTCGAACGATCAGACGGGAAAGCTCTTCATCCGCCGGCGACTGGCCCTCGAAATAACGTTCCATGACCGCCTCGTCGACCTCGATGATCGACTCGATCAGCGCCTCGTGGATTTCGTGGGGGTCCACCAGCGCTCCCGCCGTATCGTCGGGGACGCGCAACGTGCCGGCGACGCCGCGGAAGGCGGCGCCATGCCCCAACGGCACATTCAACAGCACGCACCGCGAACCCCACATCTCGCGGATGGCGTCCACGAGGACCGGAAAGTCGATGTTGTCCGCGTCCATCTTGTTCAGGACGATCATCCGCCCCAGTCCCGCCTTGCCGGCCTCGGCGAACACCCGCCGCGTGTTCACTTCGATCCCCGATTGGGCGTTGATCACAATGGCCGCGGTGTCCACGCCGCGCAACGCGCAGATCGTCTGGCCGATGAAATCCGGGTAGCCCGGCGTGTCCAGCACGTGGAACTTCTTGCCCGCATGGCTCACTTGCACCACCTTGGCTTCGATGGTGTACTTGTGGTGCTTCTCCTCGGGGTCAAAGTCGCAGATGCTGGACCCTTCGTCCACGCTGGGGTTGGCGTTCACCGCCCCCGTCTTGACCAGTATCTTGTCGACCAGCGTCGTCTTGCCCGATGAACCGTGCCCACAGAGTGCAATGTTGCGGATGTCTTCGATTTTCACGTTCGCCATGCCGGTTTCCTTTTCAACGTACTTCTAACGCATTTCTAGGAAGCCGCCGCAGCTGCGGCCAGCGCCGCAGAGAGCGTCAGTTTCCCCTCGTACAATGTCCGCCCGATAATACAGCCGTCTAGCCCCAGTTCCGCCAACCGGCGCACGTCGTCCGCCGCCGTCACGCCGCCGGAAGCCACCACGGGAATATCCACCGCCCGCTTCATTTCCTCCATGGCGGCGAAATTCGGCCCCGCCATCATCCCGTCCCGCGCGATGTCCGTGTAGATGATCGCGGCGATCGGCTCCCGCGAGATCTCCCGCGCCAGTTCGGTCGCGGAGACTTCGCTGGTGGCCAGCCAGCCGTCGGTGGCCACGCGGCCATCGCGGGCGTCGATCCCCACCGCCAAACGCCCGGGAAACTTGCGGCACATCTCCCGGAACCAAGCCGGGGCCTTCAACGCGCGGGTGCCGATCACCAGCCTCGCCAGACCCAGTTCCAGCATCTGTTCGATGGTCTCCTCGTCGCGGATGCCTCCCCCCAACTCGCAAGGAATATCCACAGCCCCCACAATGGCCGCAATGGCATCTCGATTCACGCTGCGGCCGTCCCGTGCCCCATCCAGATCGACCAGATGCAGACATCGCGCCCCCTCGCTCGCCCAACGCCGCGCCATGGCGGCCGGATCGCGGCCGAAGACCGTCTCACGGCTGTAGTCGCCCTGCAGCAGACGGACGCAATTGCCGTCGCGAAGGTCGATTGCGGGCCAGACTTCCATTCGTTGTCCTCAGGCGTGCCGAACAGGCACGCAAAAAAACGGGCCTACGACCTTGGGGCCAGCCCCGGTGATTCGGCCAAAAAGCCCCGGTGATTCGGCCAAAAAGGGAAAGTATGCCAAAACGGAGCCTTTTGAGCAAGCGCCCGGCCGGAAGCACGCCGCAAAGGAATAAGCCCTTTCTGCCAGAAAAAGCCTGGCTCCTTGCCTCCGGAAGCGTCCGAAGAAGCCCTTGATGCCTCAACAAACGGATTTGGCTTTGGCCAAGCACACACGGGGGGTGAAAACATGTCAATTCGTATCCCAGGACCCATTTATCTGGGCGCCGTGGTGCTGGCAATCTCCACCTCGATCGACTGGGTGGCGCATGGGGATACGGCCGCGTTAGTGGGTTTTGAACTCTTGGCCGATCAGGATTTTTGCAGCTGGCTGACCGGTTTTGCCTGGGTCAGCTACGCGCAGGGCGACGACCGCAGCCGGCCGGAACCCTCGCGCATCGGCTCGCTGCTTCGCGAACAGCTGCAGTACGACCCCAATGCCCCGCGGAGCTTTGTCGACGGAGTCGAAAAGGAACCGTTGCCCGGCTTCACGATCCTGAACGCCCGTGCCTATTGGCGTCCGCGGCAGAGTTTCGCGCTGTTCGGCGGCGTGGAGAATATGGGCGACCGCTTCTACCGCGAGCATCTCGACTTCCGCTCCGGCCGCGGCTTGTACCGCCCCGGTGTCAACTTCTACTTGCTGGCCGAAGTGCAGTACGGAACGGCGAATCGTGTTGCGAGACCTTCGCTCCAGGCCCTATAATGCCGTGTCTCGATGAACCCAGTTGGCCAGGCGAGCGAAA
>Ga0302241_1001079_pt1 | contig 21334 bp, 18 predicted proteins | sample AAG_UR_Arg_MG_FD_193532 | JGI IMG/M metagenome (GOLD analysis project Ga0302241, IMG submission 193532) | Enriched activated sludge microbial communities from anaerobic digester in WTTP, New Holstein, Wisconsin, United States - AAG_UR_Arg | ecosystem: Engineered > Bioreactor > Anaerobic >... | reverse complement strand
AAGGATATACAACCACACAATCACTGAACCGGGATTAGACGATGCGGAAGAGGCGGTTCTCTCCCGGCGTCGAATGAAAAACAGCTAAGGGGGTTAACATGAGTATCAAAAGAGAATACGGCGGGGTTCAACCCGGCATTCCTTTAGGGCCTCTGACACTGAGGCTGCCGGGTGTACATTACCGGTTCGAGTGGGCGGATTACATTCAGGGGCTCCTCATGTGCACGGTCTGTCTTTCGATCATACCGGTCCTCACGGGCAAGCTCGACATGTCGTTCGAGGTGGCGCTGGCGATAGTCATTCTCAACGGGACGCTCTATCTCGCCCACGTCACGTTCGGAGACCCCGTCGTTCCGGGATGGGTGACCCCTGCGATACCGCTGCTGATCGCGTACTGCGAAACCTTCGCTCCCGGCGTGGAACGTATGCAGGCACTGATCGCCTTCGAGCTGACCTTCGGGCTCTTCTGCATCATTCTGGGCGTCACCGGCCTGGCGAAAAGGTTCATCGCGCTGATACCGAACGCGGTTCAGTCGGCGATTCTCCTGGGAGCCGGCTTTGCAGCCGTAACCATCGTGTTCCAGCCGGGTGAGGGGCTGAAAAGCTTTGACTCCAATCCCTGGACCATCATCATCTGCATCGGTATCGCCTTCTTTATTCTGTTTTCAGAAAGCTTCAAGAACCTCAGGCGAAAGCACAGGGTGCTCTATTACATTGGAAACCTCGGCATGATGCCTGCACTGGCCCTGGCGATTTTCGTGGGCCCGCTGGTGGGCGAGCTCCCCTGGCCCACGTATGACAGCGCCATTTTCACGAAGCCCGACTTCGTCACCCTGTTCAGAGACTTCACCATGCTGGGTGCCATCCCGATTCCTCCGCTGAAGATGTTCCTGACAGGTTTGCCCATGGTGATCAGCGCCTACATCGTTGTATTCGGAGATGTGATCCAGTCCCAGGCGCTCATCGAGGACGCGCAGAGATACCGTCCGGACGAGAAGGTCGACTACAACCCCAACAGATCTCACATCATCTTCGGCTCCCGTAATGCCATCATGAGCGTTTTCGGCCCGGACATCTCCATGTGCGGACCGATCTGGGCAGCCATGCAGGTGGTGGTATGCGAGCGGTACAAGCACGGGCCCAAGGCCATGGAATCTCTGAGCAGCGGCGCCGGCTCGTTCCGCTGGGGTACATGGACAGGGTACTTCCTCGCCCCCATCGTTTCATCGGTGAAGCCCATCCTCGGGGTGGGCCTGGCATCCACCATGCTCATTCAGGGCTATGTGAGCGTTCGGGTCGGTATACTGAAGTCACGCTCGTTCAACGATCTGGGTATCGCGGGCGTGGCGGGAGCTATTCTGGCAACCAGAGGCGCTGCATGGGGCCTGGCCGCGGCGCTGATACTCAGCGGCCTGATCTATGCGGGCCGTACATGGAAAAAGGCGTACGAGCCCGAAGAGCCGGTGTTCCCGTGTGATTCTCCCGACAAGGTGGCGAAAGAGGTCCAGGATATCATCAAGGAAATCAAACCCGCGTCCGCAGGCACCTCAAGCAAGGTCGCCTAGAGGAATTCCGCGGTACGGTGAAATGATCTGGCCGCCGGTATAAACCACAGTGTGCCGGATGATCGGGAGGCCCTTCCCATAAAGGAGGGGCCTCTTCTTCTGCATGGGCAGGCTTTCAAAACGCCGCTGAACCGTGGCTGGCCGGAACACGCTACATCTCATCGGACCGGAAGGGCCCATCCGAACGATCCTTGCATCGCCGGCGGAGAATACGTATAGTGGAAGCCCGGAGGCTAAAAGCCGAGAGGAAAGTGCACTGATGGCATATATCGAAGGATATCCGCCGCAGCAGAGCGCCCGTTCGATCGTGAAGCATATCGGTTTCATGATGATCGTGCTGTCCGTTATCATCGTCTTTCTGCTCGATTTCTCCCGCAGTTGGCTCGATCAGCTCGTTTCTTCCGTGGTCCCGATCATGATCATTCTCTCGCTCATGCTCTATGTCTCCTTCAAAGTGAACCCGACGGAGTGGAGGAGACTCGTGAGGAGGCAGGCCTACCTCCGGAGCGCGGAGCTGGACAGGGCGATCGCTGATGAAATCCTGAAGCTCGACGACGAACACTTCATTCTCCACGACTTCGTCTTCGAGCTTTTTCATATCGAGTTCATCATCGTATCGCGAGGGGGTATATTCGTCCTCGGAAAAACGGAAAAGACCGGGCCGCTGGAGGTGCGCGACGGCATCCTGTTTCAGGGCGGAAGAACCTTGGAGACGCTCACCGGAAACCTTTGGAGAGTGTGTAATCTGGTGAACATCGTGCTGAAAAAAGGGTACCAGATAGACGTCATGCCCCAGCCCGTGCTCGTCGTCCCGGAGGCGCTGGATCTGACGGTGAGCTGCTATGACGATATCGCCGTGGTCAAGCCGTCCGGGATCGTTCCTCTCGTACGGTCGCGGAAAAGGGACGCCCTGAGCGCCGAGATCGCGCAGGGCTTTTCGTATTATCTCAAGCAGCGGTATGCTTCGAGATCGTAAGAAACGCATGCATACAGGAGGCAATCGATGAAGCGCCCGCCGTTTTCGACATTCCCTTTGAGCGTCCGGCTCGGTATAACACTCACCATCGCGGGATGGTGCTTTTTCATCTTATCGCAGGCGGTGATCACCTCCGCCCTCGCACTTCTTCCGGTAACTCTCGCACTGGTATGCGGGGTGATGATCTATTCGCTGAAGCCTTTCGCGAGGGTCGTCTGCGGCGCGTTCAATGTCCTCATGGCGGCTGCCGGCGTGTATGCCCTCTACCGGCTGTCAGCGGAACAGCCGTCCGGAGCGTGGGCGTCGCTACCGGCAGTAATGCGCGCGGTCCAGGTGATCCTGTTTTCGGCGGCCGCATACTATGTGCTGCAGAAGCGGACCGCGGACTTTTACCGCCGGCAGGTCTAATCCTCGAAATTGATGGTGAGCTCGTAGGCGCCCTGGGAAAGGCTCGCCTGGACCGGGTACTTGCCCTTCTCGAACACCTTTATCATGGCCTTGTTCGTGGCGAGCACGTCCGCGATGAATCCGTGGAGGCCCCGCTCCTTGGCCAGGAAGATCAGCAACTCGTAGAGGAATGTGGCGATTCCGATGCCCTGGTATTTTTCCTCCACGACAAACGCCACGTCTCCGTAGGGCTTTTTGCGGTCCTTGACGAACCGGGCCTCGGCGATGATGTGCTCCTCTTCGGGCGACCCGACAAGGCCAACGATCGAGAGGGTATTGATGTAGTCGATGTTCACGTACTGCTGCATCTTGGCGTGAGGCATCACCTTGATGGGACTGAAGTAGCGGTAATAGACCGTCTTATCCGAGAACCGGTAAAAGAGCCTGCGCATTTCCTCCTCGTCAGAAGGCTTGATGGCCCGGAATCTCACCTCGACGCCGCCTTCGAAAACGTGCTTCGTAGCGATGTCGGAGGGGTAGAGACGGGCGGACTCCGGCAGATAGATCTGGTCGGGGTAGAGGATCCTGTGCTCTTTCGCCTTCTCGAAGAGGTCCTTGCGGTCTTCGGGGTGGGCGATGTCGATGAGGAACTGGGCCCTCTCGCGAACGGTTCTCCCCCTCATGTTGGCGACACCGTATTCGGTGACCACCATGTCCACGGATTCCTGCAGACTGAGCTGGTTGGGGAGATTTTCTACGGAAAGCAGGATGTTGGAGGCGCCCTTCAGGTTTCTGCTGGGCAGGGCGAAAATGACGCTGCCGCGCTCCGAGAGCTCGGCTCCGTTGACAAAGTCGGCGACCTCGCCCGGGGTCGTGGCCACGTTTCCCTTGCCGATGTGCATGGCGATGCGCCCGGAGAGGTCCACCTTCCGGGCCGGTATCACGGCGATGAATCTCGGGTTCAAGCCGATCTGAACCGGGCTGAACACGGTGTCGATTCCCTGGAAATCGACCAGAGGGTTGCGGTCGAGCCATGACATGAGGCTCTTCGTGCCGAAGGCATACGATGTCAGGCATTTCCCCCGGTGCACCCGCTTGTTGCGGTTGCTCACCGCGCCGCTCATCACCAGGTCCATCAGTGCGTCGGTGAAGAACGGCGTATGGACGCCGAGGTTGCGCTTATGCGCGAGATGCTTCCCGAGAGCCTCATAGAGCGGGCCTATGGAAAAGCTGATGCAGCTCCCGTCTTCGATGACCGAGGCGACGTTGGCCCCAACCTGGTCGAACACCTCGTCCACGGGCCAACGCCGAAAGAAGATGGGCGGGTCCTGGGAGCGGACCAGCAGATCGAATTCAGAGATGGGAACAAAGGTATCGCCGAAGGTGAACGGAACATCGTGGTTGATCTCTCCGATCACCAGAGACGCCTGATCCATGGCGTGGCGGGCCACATCCAGCGCCATGCCCAGGCTGCAGTACCCGGCCTCGTTGGGGGGAGTGATCTGGACGAACGCCGCGTCGATGGGCAGCATGCGCGATTCGATGAGATTCGGGATGCGTGCGAACCGGCTCGGTATGAGATCCACGTACCCCTGGGTGATGGCCTCACTCGCCACCCAGCCCGAGAAAAAGGTCTTGAGCCTGAACTTCTGAGTCTGCAGCTCCTTCATGGTGATAACGTCGCCTAGGCTCACCAGCTGGATCAGCTCCAGGTCCTGGAGATTCGTCTCGTCCGATGCCATGAGGTTCTTTACCAGAGTGCGGGGCTCTGCCACACCGGTGCCCAGGAAGATCTTCATCCCGGGCTCGATATGTTTCAGCGCCTCCTGCGGGGTGACGATCCGGTCTTCCCAGCTCATGGTATCGCTTCTGTTATTCATTGGAGGTCTCCTCTCCCGGGACGGCCGTTTTTAGAAAGGACGCACCGGTACTGATGTTATAGCTGCAAAATCGTGTATTGAGAAGTGGGGACCTTTTTATGAGGGCGGCTTCATGTACTGCATCGTCCCGTCCTGGATGACCGCGACCTTTGCGGCGTCCGGATAATCCTGCTCCAGAATTGCGAGCGCCTCGTCCCATGTCTTGACGATCACGGCGTCGTCGATGTGGCATACGAGGTCCAGGCAGGTCCTGTCCGGATGAGGGTTCAGAACAACGAGCCTTTTCATGAGCAGCGGAATGAAGCCGGGGGTCTTGGGGGAGAAATGCCTTCCGCCGTAGTCGCTTCCCCAGGAGCGCATGACATAATGCGGCACCTGCCCTTCGGGTGCGTCCGAGATGAGCACCGCAGTGCCTTGGCCGCCGGGCTTCAGGGTCATGAGCGCGAGCAGAAGCGCGATGGCCGACTCGTTCGCCTTGCCGTAAGCGTTGCTCACCACGATGTCGTAGCCTCCAGAAAAGGGGATGCCGTAGTGCTCTTTGCCCTCGGCGGCACCAGCCGCGTGGGTGGCCCTGAACGGGCCGGAATAGAGGCTCGTGATCCGGCCGCGGCGGTTTATCAGGCAGTCGATCTTGAAATCGAGCCCTGCAAGGTCTCCCGCGGCGTCGCATTCAGCGCGCATGATGTTGTTGTCGAAGTTGCCCAGGCCTGTGCGGCTCTGGTCGCGGTAGAGCTGGTTGTGAAACTGGTTGATGGTCTCGATCCCGGCCACGCCCGGAAGGATGATTTTGGCGCCTCCGCCGAACCCTACGTGCACGTGGGCCGTGATGCAGCCGATGCCGATTTTGAGATCGCAGTTCATGAACTCCCTGTTGAACCAGAGCTCCACCCCGGTAGGGGTTCTCCCAGCATGCACGGTGTTCTGGAAGGGGTCGTGGTTGAATACCGCGTAGTTCTCCACGATCGCATCCCCGAGCTTCTTGCGGGCGTTGATCATGTCGTAGGCGCCGTGAGAGCCAAGCGCCCAGAGGAAACGGATCTGGTCTTTCTTCATCCCTGCGCGGTGGAGGGCCTCGAGGACAAAGGGCGCAACATCGCCGACCGGGGTCGGCCTGGTCATATCGTCGAAAACGATCAACGCCTGTTTCTTCCCTCTGGCAAGCTCCTCGAGGGTGGGGCCTTCGATGGGATGCTCCACTCGGGCCTTGATCTCATCCGGGCTCAAGCCCGGCTTGTCGAAACCGGGCGAGGTGAGGCTGCTGACATCCCACCTCTGTGGAAACGTAAGCACCCGCTCGACGTTATCGTACCAGAGCCTCGACGGGACCGACACCTTCTTCATATCGCCCTCCCTTGATTTCAGCTCTCATGTCGTATCGTATTATTATAAGCCGTTTTTTCATTGAAAGGAACAACTTCCTGCTGGTATAATGAAAAAAATCGTCCTGAGGATGTGTCTTCAGGCTTTGTCGTTCACGGAGGGCATCGGGATGCGGCCGCTCGGGGAAGCGTTGTTTGGCGGAACGATCCTGTACATACCGAAGTCTTTTTATCGCCACCGCACGGGGGATTATACATGGAGATACTGAACGAATTCATCGAGGTCGCAGCGAATCCCGCCGCCTATGCAGCAAAGATCAAGGCATCGGGACGCCCTGTCATCGGGTATTACTGCTCATACACCCCGGAAGAGATCATCCACGCGGCCGGGATGCATCCGATGAGGCTCTTCGGCTCCAAGGGCGATACCGGCATAGCGGACAGGCACCTTCAGGCCTACTGCTGTTCGCTCGTCCGCGGGGCGCTGGCCGAGTCATTGAGCGGGGGGCTTGATTATCTCTCCGGGACGGTGTTCCCTCATACCTGTGATTCCATCCAGCGCCTCTCCGACATCTGGCGGCTCAACACCAGCCACGGGTTCTTTGCCGACGTGGTGCTTCCGGTCAAGCTCAACACCGAGAGCGCCAGGCGCTACATGGCCGATGTGCTCGACAAATTCAGGAAGGAGCTGGAGTCGTATTTTCATCTCACCATCTCTGATGAAGACCTGAACGCCTCCATCAGGACGTATAACGCGATCCGCGGGTCGCTCAAAGAGATCTGGGAGCTCAAATCGCACAACCCCGGGCTGCTTTCGGGGAGCGATCTCTCCTCGATCGTTCGGGCGTCCATGGTGATGGACCGGGAGGCGCTCAAAGATGATCTCCGCTCGCTCCTGGAGGAGCTCGGAGAAGGAAAACCCAGCGGGGAGGCCAAGGGCAAAAGGCTCATGCTCGTGGGCAACGTGTGCGATCATCCGGACGTCTACACCCTGATCGAGCGCTCGGGAGGACAGGTGGTCTGGGACGATCTATGCACGGGCAGCCGGTACTTCGAGGGCATGATGGAAGAGGGGAGCGACCCGATCTCCTCCATCGCAGACCGCCTCTTTGAGCGGCAGGTCTGTCCGGCGAAGCACAAATCCCCCACCGCGCGCGGGGAGCATATCACCGCAAAGGCTCGAGAGCACGGAGTCCAGGGGGTTGTGTTCCTCTACCTCAAGTTCTGCGATCCCCACAGCTTCGACTACCCCTATCTCAGAGAGTATCTGGAGAAGGCGGGCATATCGTCGATGCTGCTGGAGATCGAAGACCGGCTGCCGCCGGAGGGTCAGCTGCTCACCAGGATCGAGACCTTCACACATATGCTCTAGCAGTTGAAGTGGACGGATGTATCAGGTGAATCACATACCATGAGCGAGGGGAAAACCATGTCGCAGACCGATGCGGAAAAGAAGAGAAAATTCAGATCTGCCAAAAGAATGCGGGAGATCATGACCGAGTACTACATCGATGCCAAGACAGCCGGCCAGTCGGGCAAGAAAGTGGCTTGGATCACGAGCGGAGGGCCTGTCGAGCCCCTCATCGCCATGGACGTCATCCCGGTGTATCCGGAGAACTACGGCGCCATGATCGGCGCCTCACACATGGGAGGCGACCTGTGCGCCAAGGCCGAGGCGCTGGGATACAGCACCGACCTGTGCTCCTACGCCCGGGCCGACATCGCGTGCGCGCTGGAAAACGGAGGCCCCATCGGAGGCCTTCCCAGGCCGGACATGCTCGTATGCTGCAACAACATATGCGGAACGGTCTTGAAATGGTACGAGATACAGGCGAGGCTTTTCAATGTGCCGCTCTTTATCTTCGACACTCCGTTCTGTCACGTTGACTTCGCGGACGAGGCGAGACGGTATGTGAGGAGCCAGCTTGACGAGTATATCGCTTTCCTGGAGGGGGTCTGCAAGACGAAGTTCGATTACGACCGGGCCATGGAGGTGGGCAGGCTCTCGCTTAAGGGCCAGAGGCTCTGGCAGGACGTTCTGGATGCCGCGGCACACAGGCCCTCTCCCATGACCGCATTCGACGCGTTCTTCTTTCTGGCGCTCATCGTTACCCTGAGGGGGACGCAGAAGGTGGTGGATTTCTACACCGAGCTCCTCCAGGAGATGAAAGACCGGGTGGAGCAGGGCATCAGCGCCGTGGAAAACGAGCGCTACCGGCTGCTCTGGGACAATCTGCCCGTGTGGTACCGGCTGAAGTGGCTCTCGGACACCTTCGCGTCCCACGGAGCGTGCCTGGTCGCCGACACCTACACCACTGCATGGTGCGGCTCCATGAAGTATATCGACGAGAACAACTTCATCGAATCCATGGCCGAGGCGTATACCCGGATCTATCTCAACATCGGGGTGGACGAGATGGTCAAGACCATCTTCGAGATGATCGACAAATATGAGGTCGACGGCCTGGTGATGCACTCGAACCGCAGCTGCAAGCCCTATTCGTTCGGCCAGTACGATATCATGCGCATGGTCCAGGAGAAGAAAGGCATCCCCTGCATGATGCTCGAATCCCACATGGTCGACGAGCGGAGCTTCTCCGAGAGCCAGGCGTCCACCCGGATCGACGCCTTCATGGAGATCGTCAGACAGCGGGGGTCTCGAACCGGCACGGCCCTGTAAGCCGGTCATCCAACAAAGAGCGGATCGGCGGGTCGCGGGGTTGTATTCATCCGCGAACCTTCCGTGTTACGAAAGAATCGGATAAAGGAGTCGGAATATGGGTGCTGTTCAGTATGGCCTGAAGGACAAGGTGGCTCTCGTTACGGGCGGGAGCAGGGGCATAGGCCTCGAGATCGCCCGTGAGCTGCTCGCTCAGGGCGCGAGAGTGGTGATCTGCGGGAGAAAACAGGAGAACCTCGATGCCGCGGTCGCAGCCCTCTCCGGCGGCGATCTCATGGCCGTGCAGGCTCATATCGCCCGGGAAGTCGATGTGGAGGCGCTCTTCCATGCGATCGAGGAGAGGCACTCCCGGCTCGACATACTCATCAACAATGTGGGAATGAACCTGATCACGCCCGGCATCGCGGATACCGACGTATCCCTGTGGCAGAAGATCATGGAGACAAACCTCAGCGGCACCTACCTGTGCTCGAGGGCCGCGGCCCGCATCATGCGGCGACAGCAGCAGGGCAAGATCGTGAGCGTGTCTTCCGTCGCGGGCAGGAAGGCGTCGCCCGGAATGGGCGTCTACGGTATCGCCAAGGCAGGTGTGGAGATGCTCACCAGGGTGCTGGCAAGCGAGCTCGCCGGCTTCAACATCCAGGTCAATGCCGTGGCTCCGGCCATGGTGAGGACGGACTTCAGCAGGCCTTTCTGGTCGAATGAGGATATCTGCAGGGAAGTGGTCAGGGCCATTCCTCTGGGAAGGATCGCCGAGCCCATAGAGGTGGTCCATCCAGTGCTCTTCCTCGCCTCCGAAGGGGCTGGATTCATAACCGGCCAGACCCTCGTGGTCGACGGCGGGTCCTGCGCTGTCTGAAAACAAATGAGAAAAAAGGGGTCAGGTCTTGACATGTGACAAGCTTTTGGCTTGTCACATGTCAAGACCTGACCCCGGTATGTGTGACCCCGGTATGACCCTGACCCCAACGGGAAAGAAAGGTTGTTGAAAGAGAGATGAGGACGGCAGGGATAGATATAGGTTCGATCAGCACCAAGACGGCGGTTCTGGAAGACGGGGCCATTCTCGGGACCAAGGTCGGATTCACGGGCTATAACGCGGGCGCGGCCGGCAGGAAGATGTTCGACGAGATCCTGGATTCGCTCGGCATCGAGGAGTCGTCCATCTCGAGGATCGTCTCCACCGGGTACGGAAGAAACAGTGTGGATTTCGCCCACAAGTCCATGACCGAGATCATCTGCCACGGCGCCGGCGCCCATTTTCTCAACCCGCAGATCCGCACCGTGGTGGATGTGGGCGGACAGGACAGCAAGGCCCTCATTCTCGATGCCTCGGGCAGGGTTTTGGATTTCGTTATGAACGACAAGTGCGCGGCCGGAACCGGAAGGTTCCTGGAGGTCATGGCGCGGGCGCTCGAGGTTGATCTGGACGAGTTCGGAGAGCTCTCGCTCCACTCGGAGAACCCCTCGAAGATCAGCAGCATCTGCACAGTCTTCGCCGAGTCGGAGGTCATCTCTCTCATCTCCAAGGGAGAGCCCAGGGAGAACATCATCGCAGGCATCCACGAGTCAGTCGCGTCAAGGGTCTACGCTATGTCACAGCGCCTCGCCGTCAAGCCGCCCCTGATGATGAGCGGCGGCGTTGCCAAGAACATCGGCGTGGTCAGGGCACTGGAAAAACGCTTCGGCTCCCCCATCGAGGTCACGGAATACGCACAGGTGAACGGTGCCATCGGGGCGGCGGTACTGGCCGGCACGCTGTCGTGACATCGCTGTGAGCGGCGCCGGCGCACCATGTGCCTGCCGAGGATGGAGGAATTTGCCATGAAGGTCGTTGTCATCGGCGGTGATGCGGCGGGCATGAGCGCCGCGAGCCAGATCAAACGTCAGAAGCCGGAATACGAGGTCATCCTCTTCGAGCGGGGAACATACATCTCCTATGCCGCCTGCGGCATTCCGTACTTTATCGGCGGAGCCGTGGGCCGTCTCGACGATCTGATCGAGGTTTCTCCCGAGGAGGCGCGGGAGAAAAGAAAGATCGATCTCCGGCTCGGCCACACGGTGACCGCGATAGATCCACAGGCCCGCACCGTGACCGTCGAGGTTGATGGAAAGATATTCGACGAGCCGTTCGACCGGCTCGTCATCGCAACCGGGGCGCGGCCCGAGACCCTGGGAATCGATCTGTCGATCCATCCGGGCGCCTTCACCATGAACGACCTCTATGACGCCGGCCGGATCAGATCCTTTATCGAAAAGAGGAGGCCGGGCCGCATAGCGGTGCTCGGCGGAGGGTACATCGGGATCGAGGCTGTGGAGGCGTTCTCCGCTCGAGGTATCGAGACGGTCCTGGTCCATCGGCGGACTGAGCTCCAGCGCTCCTTCGAAAAAGAGATCTCGGATATCATTCTCCACAAGCTTGCGGAAAAAGGGGTGGAGCTTCGCCTGGGCGCGGCCGTGAGCGGGCTGGAGCAGCACAAGAACGGCATCGCCGTGCTGACGGACACCGGCCCAGTCGAGTGCGATGCCGCTCTGCTCGCCGTCGGCGTCGTGCCGAACAGCGAGCTCGCTGAAGCCGTGGGGATTCCGCTGGGCGCCAAACGGGCGATCCGTGTGAACGAATATATGGAGACCGGAGAGCAGGGCATCTATGCGGCGGGAGACTGCGCGACCTCACGCATGATCGGCTTCCCGCTCGAGGTCCATACGCCGCTCGCACTGAAGGCGAACAAGCAGGGGATGCTCGCCGGCGCGAACATAGCGGGCTCGAAAGAGCCTTTTGCCGGGGTCATGAACACTGCGATCATGAAGATATTCGATCTCGGCGTCTCCCGGACAGGCCTCTCGTTCGGCCAGGCCCGCGATCTCGGGCTCGACCCCGAGAAAATCATCGTGCAGTCGAGAGACAGGGCCCGGTATTACCCGGGCTCACAAACCATGACCTCTCTGGTGATCGTGAGCCGGAAAGACCGGCGTGTTCTGGGCGCGCAGATGGCAGGCGAGGTCGGGTCGGTCAAGCGGATCGATGTCTACAGCACTGCGATTCACAACCGCATGACCATTGACGGGCTTTTCGATCTCGACCTGGCGTACGCCCCGCCGTTTTCGCCCGTGTACGACCCGGTGCTGCTGGCCGCGCGGGTCGCGCGCAAAAAGATCTGAGTACTGCTGAGGGGCTTCATGCCTGTCCGAGCAAAGTTCTCCCGCATCAGCGGCCGAGAGCGAAGATCGCTTCGGCAGCAGGGCCGGCCGATTGATCCCGGCTCCCTCCGCACACGGCAATGACATCGAGCCTCCGCTCGGATCCTTGCCTGATCAGGGCATCCCAAAAAGGGAAATCGGTGAAGATATCCGTGCCTCTCACGTGGAGCCCAATCGAGAATATGCCGGGAAGCTGCGTCCAAGATGAGATCGAAACGCCGCGAGCCGGATGCATCAAAGCTCGTTTTTTGATGCTGGAGGCCGGGCCGCAATCCGCTGACAATCAATTCGCGGGCAGCGGGTCTTTTTTTCGGCGGCTCATGACAAGCCTGCGGCCCTCGAGGCACGGGAAATGACCGGTACGGGAAAAGCATCGAAAAGAAAAGGGAGAGAGGATTTCTCTCTCCCTTGAGGGAACACTGTGTCTATCATTTTCACTCGGGTGGATACATGGCGTCTATCACCCGGGCGTATTTCTTGTTGATGACCCGGCGCTTGAGCTTGAGGGTGGGGGTGAGCTCTCCCGTTTCCTGCGCCCACGGGGTGTCGAGCAGGGTGAACTTGCGGATCTGTTCGACCCGGGCAAAATCTTTCATATTCTCTTCAATCTCTTTCTCGAAGAGCGAGGCGACCTTGTCGTTCGATATGAGGTCCTTATGGCTGCTGAACGATATCCCCTGTTCATTGGCCCATTTCTCGAGGTTTTCGAATGAGGGCACGATGAGGGCGGAGAGATATTTGCGGTTGTCGCCGATCACGGCCACCTGCTCGATGTAGGGCGAAGCCTGGAGGCTGTTCTCGATATTCTGGGGCGAGATGTTCTTGCCGCCCGAGGTCACGATGATGTCCTTGATGCGGCCCGTGATCTTCAGATATCCCTCGTCGTCGATCTCGCCGGTGTCGCCGGTGCGGAAGAAGCCGTCCTCGGTGAAGACCTCCCTGGTCGCCGCCTCGTTCTTGTAATAGCCCTTCATGACCTGCGGGCCCTTGACGAGGATCTCGCCGCCTTCGCCGATCTTGATGATGGTGTCCTTGACGGCTGGGCCTACGGTGCCGGGTTTGATTTTCTTGGGCTTGTTGCCGTTGGTGACCGGTGTCGTCTCGGTGAGCCCGAACCCTTCCAGGATCCTGATGCCCATGCCCAGGAAGAACTCGGCGTCGGATACCGAAAGAGGCCCGCCGCCGGAAATGGCGCCGTGGAGGCGGTCCATGCCGAGGGCGGCCTTCAGTTTGGAGAAGATGATCTTGTCCGCCAGATTGTATTTGAAGGCAAAAAAGCCTGTCCGGGGAGTATTGTTGCAGAAGTACGGGAGATTGTCCCTGGCCACTCCCATGGCCCAGTTGAACAGGGCCTTCTTGACCGGCGGGGCGCCTGCCACCTTGGCGAGAATGCCGTTGTGGACTTTTTCGTAGATCCTGGGCACGCTCACGATAAAGGTGGGCCTCACCTCCTGGAAATTTTCCAGGAGCTTGGTCACATCTTCCGCAAAGGCCACCTTGTGCCCGAGGAAAATGGGGGTGTAATAGCCCACGGTCCTTTCCAGAGAGTGGGCGAGCGGCAGGAAAGAGAGGAACACGTGGTCGCCGGAGAGAAAATCGGGATCGACGGCATGGAGCTGGTTGACGTTGGAAACGAAGTTCTTGTGGGAGAGCATGACGCCCTTGGGATTGCCGGTGGTGCCGGAGGTGTAGATGATGGTGGCTATGTCGTCGATGTTGATGGGCTTGAGCCTCTCGTCGAACTCATTCTTGTTCGGGTATCCGCTCCCTTCTTTCATTGCCGCGTTCAGGTCCGTGACGCCCGGCCTCCCGTCAGTGAGGTCGTCGAAGATAATCACCTCCCTGAGGTTGGGAAGATCGTCCTTGACGGACAGCACCTTCTGCATGTGATCAATTGTTCCCGCAAAGCATATGATGGAGTCCGAGTTGTCGATAATGTAGCGGCATTCCTGCGCGGAGTTGGTCGCATAGATGGGCACGTTGACCGCCCCTATGGAGAGAATGGCGAGATCCGCCACCCACCACTCATACCTGTTGGGCGAGAACAGGGCGATCTTTTCCCCCGGCTTGACCCCTTTGGAGAGGAGATAGCACCCGAGGTTTCTCACTTTTTCGTTCATCTGGTTCCAGGAAAGGTCTACCCAGACGCCCTCTTTGTTCTTAAAGGACACCAGCGCCTTGTCCCCGTGCTGCTGAACCCGGTTCTGGAAGATCGCCCCCATCGAGGTTTCCTTGAATGTAGCCATGAGTACCTCCTGAAAAAAATAATATGAGACCGGCAATGTCTATAATAATAAACGGATGATGAGGGATAATCAAGATGATAGTCTATAAAAACCTTATATAGTTGTCTATGAATATGGATATTCTTCGGCCGGAGCGGGAAGAGACGAGCGGGGGTCGGGCAAGAGGCGTGAGGGGATAAAAAAAGGGAGGGTGAAAACCCTCCCTTTTTCCCTGTCCGGGGAAAGTTTTAATCGGCGGAAGCTGGATACATCTTTTCAATGACATCCTTGTACTTCTGATTGATGATCCGCCGTTTGAGCTTGAGCGTAGGAGTGAGCTCGTCGGTTTCCTGTGACCATTCCTTGTCCAAGAGGGTGAACTTGCGTATCTGCTCGACCCGGGCGTAGTCCTTCATGTTGTCCTCGATCTCCTTTGCATACAGCTCGTTGACCTTGGGATCTTTGATCAGCTCGGCCCGGGAGGAGAAGTTCACGCCGTTTTCCTTGGCCCAGCTCTCGAGCTCGGAGAAGGCGGGAACCACCAGAGCGGAGAGGTATTTGCGGTTGTCGCCGATGACGGCCACCTGCTCGATGTAGGGCGAAGCCTTGAGGCTGTTCTCGATGTTCTGGGGCGAGATGTTCTTGCCGCCCGAGGTCACGATGATATCCTTGATGCGGCCCGTGATCTTCGCAAAGCCCTCTTCGTCGATCTCGGCGATGTCACCGGTGCGGAAGAAACCGTCTTCGGTGAAGGCCTCCTTGGTCGCTTCCTCATTCTTGTAATAGCCCATCATGACCTGGGGACCTTTGATGAGAAGCTCGCCGCCTTCGCCGATCTTCACGGTTGTGTCTTTGACGGCAACACCGATGTAACCGGGCTTGATCTTCTTGGGCTTGTTGGTATTTGTCACCGGCGAGGTCTCTGTCAGGCCGTAGCCCTCGACGATCTTGATGCCCATGCCCAGGAAGAACTCGGCGTCGGACACCGACAGCGGCCCGCCGCCCGAGAAGCCGAACTCCAGCTTGTCCATGCCCAGGGCCGCCTTCAGCTTGGAGAAGATGAGCTTGTCGGCAAGCCGGTACTGAAACCCGAAGAGGCCGCTCGGCTTCCTGTCGTTGCAGATATAGGGAAGATTCTTGGACGCCAGGCCCATGGCCCAGTTGAACATGGCCTTCTTGATGGGCGGAGCGCCTGCCACCTTGGCGAGGATGCCGGCATGGATCTTCTCGAAGAGTCTGGGAACGCTCACGATGCAGGTGGGATGGACCTCCTGGAAATTCTCAACGATCTTGGAGAAGTCTTCGGCAAAGTAGACCTTCATCCCGTGAAGCATGGGGGTGTAGTAGCCTACGGTTCGCTCGAAGGAGTGGGCCAGCGGCAGGAAAGAGAGGAACGTGAGCTCGTCGGCCCGCTTGAACAGATCCGGGTCGACGTTGTATATCTGCTGGGTGTTGGCGAAGAAGTTGTTGTGGGAGAGCATGACGCCTTTGGGAGCGCCGGTTGTGCCGGAGGTGTAGATGATCGTGGCCATATCCTCGCTCTTGATTTCCCGGATCCTTTTGTCGAACTCTTCGACCTGAGGGTTCTTGGCCCCTTCCTTCAGCGCCGTGCTCAGCTCGATCACGCCGTCAATGGGCTTCTCGAGAGGATCGAAACTGATGATGTCCCTCAGGTTGGGAAGCTTGGATTTGACCGAGATGATCTTGTCGGTATGCGTCTTGGTCGCGGTGAAGCACATGATGGAGTCCGAATTGTCGATGATGTATCTGGATTCTTCCGCCGAGTTCGTTGCGTAGATGGGTACGTTGACCGCGCCGATAGAGAGAATCGCCAGGTCGGTGACCCACCACTCGTAGCGGTTGGGGGAGAACAGAGACACCTTGTCGCCGGGCTTGACGCCCTTGCTGATGAGGAAATAGCCCAGGTTTCTGACCATTTCGTTCATCTCTTTCCACGAGATGTCCGTGTAGACGCCATCTTTCTTGTACGCGACGATGGCTCTATCCCCGAACTGCTCCACCCGGTTCTGGAAGCACGCCGGGATCGAAGTTTCCGCAAACTTTGCCATGATACCCTCCTTATTCATGATAGATACGTTCAACTATTGGATGATACGTGCATTTATTTGTAGAGTATCTTACATGAATATATAGAAATTAATCAATTCTTTTTTAAAGATATTTCTAAATACAGCTTCACCTTGAGCGCTCGAGCGTTTTGGTATATATAGCAGCACTGATCCGGAAGTATCAGGGAGTCAATAAAAACGTGAAGATAACCGATGCCGATGTCCTGCATGCAGCCGCTCTCGCAAGAATAAGCCTCGACGGGGACGAACTCCGGAAGCTGTCCGGAGAGCTCGATGCGGTTCTCGACTACATGGATCTGCTCTCGGAAGTCGACACCTCAGGGGTGAGCCCCACCCATCATCCGCTGCCTGCGGTCAACGCCATGCGTGATGACGTGGCGAGGCAGAGTTTGGACCTGGAAGATGCCGTACGCAACGCACCCCGGCACAAGGACGGCTGCGTCGTGGTGCCGAAAGTGATCGAATAGAGGGATCTCATGCTGGAAACTGCACGCCGGTACAGAAAACGAAAAGAATCGCCGGTGGAGGAAACCCGCAGACTCCTGGACGCGATCAAGAGAGATACCCTCAACTCCTTCATCACAATCGATGAGCAGGGGGCGCTTCTGAGCGCCCGGTCCGCCGAAGATCTCCTTGACCGGGAGGACGCGGGAGTCTTGGCAGGGATTCCCGTGGCAGTCAAGGACAACATCTGCACCTGCGGCGTGCGCACCACCTGCGCATCGGAGATCCTGGCCGATTTTGTTCCCGCCTACGACGCCACCGTGGTGAAGAAGCTCAAAGACCAGGGCGCCGTGATCCTGGGCAAGACCAATTTGGACGAGTTCGCCATGGGCTCGACAACAACCACGAGCTGCTTCGGCCCCACCCGAAACCCGTGGGATCCTTCCCGGACCCCGGGAGGATCCAGCGGAGGCTCGGCGGCGGCGGTGGCGGCCATGCTGTGCGCCGGCGCTTTGGGCTCCGACACGGGCGGGTCTATCCGCATGCCGGCAAGCTTCTGCGGAATTACCGGGCTGAAGCCCACCTACGGCTCGGTGTCGCGCTACGGCCTCGTGGCGTTCGCGTCATCTCTCGATCAGATCGGCCCCATGGCGGCAACTGCCCGTGACGCGGCTGTGCTGTTCGATGCGATCAAGGGACACGATCCCCTGGATTCCACCAGCGCTCTTCACGACTATGCCCCTACGGACCTGGAGGGCATCGATCTGAGGGGCGTCAGAATCGGCGTGCCGGAAGACTTTTTCGGGCCCGGACTGAACCCCGAGGTCGAATCGGCGGTGCTGTCCGGGATCGCCGAGCTCGCAGACATGGGCGCGCAGGTGGTCGATATCAGGCTCCCGCATGTCAGGTATGGGGTGGCGGTCTACTACATCGTGGCCACGGCGGAGGCGAGCTCGAACCTGGCCCGCTACGACGGGGTGCGGTACGGGATGAGAGCCGGAGAAAGCGGAGGCCTGAGGAACATGTATCTGCAGACCCGGTCGAAGGGGTTCGGTGCCGAGGTCAAGCGAAGGATCATGCTGGGCACCTACGCCCTGTCCGCCGGTTACTACGATGCCTATTACCGCAAGGCGTCGCAGGTGAGGACCCTTATCGCGGACGATTTCCGGGCGGCCTTTTCCCTCTGCGACATCATCGCGGGCCCCACGACGCCGGTCACGGCCTTCGGGCTCGATGAAATGGTCGACGACCCCTTGAGCATCTATCTTCTGGATATCTACACCATTCCCGCAAACCTCGCCGGGCTGCCCGCCTTGAGCATACCCTGTGGTTTCGACTCGCGAGGGCTTCCGGTCGGAATGCAGCTCATGGCCCCCCACTTCCGGGAGGATCTCCTGCTGGGGGCCGGTATCGCGTTCCAGGACCGGACCGGCCATCACAAGGTGAGGCCATGAACGGCTATGACGTTGTCATCGGGCTCGAGGTGCACGCCCAGCTCCTGACAGAGTCGAAGGTTTTCTGCGGATGCTCGACCACATCCGGGCTTGCGCCCAACACCAGCACCTGTCCGGTATGCATGGGAATGCCCGGCGCCCTGCCGGTGCTGAACCGTAAGGTGGTTGATTACGGCATCAGGCTCGGACTCGCCGTCGGCAGCCGTATCGCGCGGACATGTGTCTTCGCCCGGAAAAACTATTTTTACCCGGACCTTCCGAAGGGTTATCAGATAACCCAGTACGAGAGTCCCCTGTGCGAGGGCGGTTCGATCGATGTCGAGACAAAAGAGGGCATCAAAAAAATCGGGATCACCCGGATCCACATGGAGGAGGACGCCGGAAAGACGATCCACGACGAAACAGCGCCCTACAGCTATGTGGACTACAACCGTGCGGGCGTTCCTCTGCTCGAGATCGTCTCCGAGCCCGGCATGACGGATACCAAACAGGCCGTGGCCTATCTCCGCGAGCTCAGGCAGATCCTCATGTACCTGGGGATCTGCGACGGCAGCATGGAAGAGGGGTCGCTGCGCTGTGATGCGAATGTTTCGGTAAAGAAGGCGGGATCGTCTCGTTACGGCACCCGCACCGAGCTCAAGAACATGAACTCTTTCCGGAACGTTCAGAAGGCCCTTGAATTTGAGATCGAACGTCATATCCAGATTCTTGAGTCAGGGGGCCGGGTGGAGCAGGAGACCATGCTCTGGAACCCTTCGAAGGGCGTTACCGTTCCCATGCGCTCGAAGGAGGAAAGCCATGACTACCGCTACTTCCCCGAGCCGGATCTCGTACCGGTGCGGATAGACGACGCCTGGATCGAGGATGTGCGGTCCACCCTGCCCGAGCTTCCAGCAGAAAGAAGGGCGCGATTTCGCAAGCGGTACGGGCTTCCCGCCTACGACACCGGCGTGCTCACCCAGTCACGGGAGCTGGCGGACTATTACGAAGCGTGCGTCGGGATGCTGGACGCGCCCAAGGAGATCAGCAACTGGATCATGACGGAGGTGATGCGGGCTCTCAACGAACAGGGGATTTCGATCACGGATTTCAGGGTGAGCCCCGAGATGCTGACCGGCCTGATCGCCCTGATAGGCCGGGGCAGGATTTCCGGGTCTATGGCAAAGGAGGTCTTTGCCGAGATGGCCTCCACCGGGCACAGCGCGGAAGAGATCGTATCGAGCCGGGGCGTGGGGCAGATCAGCGACGAAGAAACGCTGAAAGCCGTGGCCGGCCGGATCATCGATGCCAACCCGGCCGAGGCGAGGAAATACAGGTCGGGCAAGACAGGGCTTCTGGGGTTCTTTGTCGGTCAGGTCATGAAGGCGACACAGGGCGAGGCGAACCCGAAGCTCGCAAGCAGAATCGTGAAGGAGCTGCTGGAGGAATGAAAAAGCTGCACATAGCCGATACCGAGCAGATACGCTCAGGTGACGTTACGGACGTGTACTTTGTCCGGACCGAGAAGATCCTCAAGGAGAAGCGGCTGGACAAGCATGTCTGCATGGAGATCTACCTGAAGGCGCTGCCGGAGAAGCAGTACCGCTGGGGGGTCTTTGCTGGCCTTGAGGAAGTATGCATCCTTCTCGAGGGCAGGCCGGTCACCGTACGGGCTCTTCCTGAAGGAAGCGTGTTCTTTCCGCAGACCCCGGTGATGACGATAGAGGGCCGGTATCTGGATTTCGGCGAGCTGGAGACCGCCATTCTGGGCTGCCTGTGCCAGGCCTCGGGCATTGCCACCAAGGCCTCGCGCTTTCGCATCGCCGCAGAGGAAAAGCCGCTGATCAGCTTCGGTGCGCGGCGGATGCACCCAGCAATCGCTCCCATGGTGGAGAGGTCCGCATTCATCGGGGGGTGCTACGGGGTAGCTGCCGTGGCGAGCGCGCGGCTCATCGGAGAAAAGCCTTCCGGCACCATCCCCCACGCCCTCATTCTCATCGTGGGCGATACAATCGAGGCCACGAAGGCGTTCGACGAGATAATCGACGAAAGCGTTCCGAGGGTCTCGCTCATCGACACCTTCAACGACGAAAAGTTCGAGGCCATCCGCGTTGCCGAAAGCATGGGCGAACGGCTCTTCGCCGTCCGGCTCGACACTCCGTCCTCCCGCAGGGGCGATTTCAGGAACATTCTCTCCGAGGTCCGCTGGGAGCTCGACTACAGGGGCTTCCGCCACGTGAAGCTATTCGTCTCGGGCGGGCTCGACATCCCGGACATCCTCGATCTCAAGGATGCCGCGGACGCATTCGGTGTGGGCACCCACATCTCGAGCGCCGCGGCCCTCGACTATTCCATGGATATTGTCGAGGTCGAGGGCAAACCCCTGGCCAAGCGCGGGAAGCTCTCCGGCCGAAAATCTGTTCTCCGATGCCCTGCGTGCATGAAGGACTATGTCGTTCCGTACGGCAAAACGAAAGCCTGCGGCTGCCCCGGCGAGCCCGTTTCCCGTCTGGCTGATGTTATTGAGTCCGGCTCAATCGTCTGCGATCTCCCCGACGCCCGGCGGATACGGGCCCGATGCCTCGAAGAGCTCGGCGCTCTTCGCAAGGACTCTGCGATAAAGGAGTTCCTCGGCCTATGATCAGCCCGTTTCTTTTCGATCACGACACGCTTTCCATTCTCGACCAGAGGAGGCTCCCGGGAAAAGAGGTCTGGATCCCCTGCAAAAATGCCGGCGAGGTGGCCGAGGCAATCAGGACCCTCGCGGTTCGGGGCGCTCCCGCGATCGGCATCGCGGCCGCCTTCGGATGCGCCTTGGCCGCACGTTCGGGCCGCGGCGAGCTGGAGAAGGCCTCACGGCTTCTTGTTCGGGCGAGGCCCACGGCGGTCAATCTCGCCTGGGCGGTCGGGAGGGTGGTCGAATCGGTGAAGGACGTTCCGGATTCCACGCTGTATTCGAGGGCCTTGAAAGAGGCTCACGAAATCTGGGAGGAGGAGAAGCGGGCCAACGAGTCCATGTCGCTTCTCGGCGCGTCGCTGTTCCCGGAAGGAAGGACATACTCGCTGCTCACGCACTGCAACGCGGGCTCGCTCGCCACGGGAGGGATCGGCACGGCCCTCGGGATCGTCCGGAA